>Ga0180008_1000014_pt1 | contig 202923 bp, 191 predicted proteins | sample MM_PW_MetaG_FD_121121 | JGI IMG/M metagenome (GOLD analysis project Ga0180008, IMG submission 121121) | Groundwater microbial communities from the Aspo Hard Rock Laboratory (HRL) deep subsurface site, Sweden - MM_PW_MetaG | ecosystem: Environmental > Aquatic > Deep subsurface > Groundwater... | reverse complement strand
CCGCCGCGAACCTGAGCCTCTGCAAGCTCACCCAACCCCAAAAATGTAGTGGTAACACTCGCGCTGGTGCGTGCATGTCATTGAACAAAAATGCCTTTCCCAAAAGCACTGTTCAAGTTGGGCTTGAGCATCGCCCGTTGCAGCGCCACCGCGCGGGGCAGGCCGCGATTGGCGCCCTTGACCGTCTCCAGCGTGACGAAGGCGCTGGCATCGTCCCGCACCGGCCAGTGCGATACCAGCAGCGACCCCGCCCCGGCATAGCGGAACGCCTGGGCGAGGCCCGAATAGGCCGGCGACTGGCTATTGTCGCCCGCCGCCGTGTTGCAGGCGGACAGGATGACCCAGTCGGCGCCGATCCGCATCGTCGCCACCTCCGATGCGGTCAGCAGGCCGTCATCTTGGCGGTCGTCTGCGCCGGGTGGGGACAGCACCAGCGCCGGTTCGGTCACCCCCTCCATCTCGCCGCTCACTAACCCGTGCGTCGCGAACAGGATCACGCCATAGCCGGACAGGTCGCGCGTGCGCAGCGCTCGCTCATTGGCGTCCGCGCCGACCAGCAACGTGGTCCGCGCAGCGCCGAAACGATGCGCAACCGCCCGCAACTCGGCCTGCGATCCGGGCAGCGGCGGCAATTGGGACAGCGCCCGCGCGTCGCCGGCGCCGTTGCGAAAATATTGATTGGCCGCCAGCAGCATGCCTGCCCCGCCACGTTGGGTATCGTCGGATTGGGGATTGCCGAACAGTTGCGGCGCACCGACGCCCAGGAAGCGCTGATCACGCGCGGCGAACTGGCGCCGCTGGCTACCGCTGATGGAAAAGCCCGGCTGCACCTCGATCGCGAAGCGGTGGATCAGCCAGGGCGTGGCGCGTGTCACCGTTTCGACCGGCCGTTGCGGCAACATGGAGAAGGGGAGGAAGGCGAAGGCGCCCGTGGGCACGATGCGCAGGCTGCTGGCCCTGCCCAATGTAGCGAGAATGCCGGGCGTGAAGATCTGGCTGTAGAGGCTATGCGCGCTGGCCCGATCGAAACCCGCCGGCGTAAGCGAGCCGCGCAATGTCCCGACCAGTGCCACCAGCCCGGCCCGGTCCATCTGCGCCCGTTCGATGCGCTGCGTATCGGCGCCGATGGCGAGCAGATACACCCCGTCAAAGGCGGGCATCACCGCCAGCAGTGCCTCGTCCTTGCCAAGGCTGGCGCGCAGGGCATCGATATCCGGCCGCTCGCCACCATGTGCATCCACCCATCGCGGATAATCGCGGGCGATGGCGGCGCGTTCGACCTCTACAGTGGCGGCCAGCTCGGCCCGTTCGGCGCGCGCTTCGGCCACGCCGCTGTCGATCGCCAGCGCCTTGAGCAAGCGGCTGTCGGCGGCCTGCAACGTCTTCGTCCGGTCCTGAAGGCTGCGGACGCGCGCGGCCAGCGCCGGATCGGCGACCAGTCGTTGGGCGACCAGCCGATTGGCCTGGGCGATGCGCGATCCCGCCAGGATCGCCATCGCGTCCAGCGCCAGCGGCACATCCTGGGCTTGCCCCGCTATCGCCAGGATCGTGTCGAGCGCGGCGCGCTGTTCTTCGTTCAACTCGCCATCGTCATTGACGCTGGCGCTGTCGCGCAGCAGGCCGACCAGCTGGCGCGCCGCTGGCGCCAACGCTGCATCATCCTGCCGGGTCCAGGCGAGCAGCATCGCCGCCTGCGCCAGCGGGATGGCGGGGGCATTGTCGAGCTGCCGGGTTTCAGCGGCGAAGGCGTCGGCGGCGGCACGGGCCTCACCCCTGCGGTCGGTCGCCATCAATGCCGGGATCAGATAGGGATAGACGCGCTGACCGATGTCCCGGTCCTTGTCCGACGCGGCATGGACGCGCGCCAATGCGTCATCCATCCGGCCGATCGCCTGATCGCGATGGCCCTCCGCCAAAGCGGCCGACGCCGCGAAGGCGAGGGCGCGCGCGGATTGCGGACTATTCTCCCCCTCCAGCCCGCGAAAACCGCGCTCGGCTTCCATGAAAAGCGTTTCCGCGTCGGCATAGCGCTCCAGCGGCAGCATCACCGTGCCCAGATTTTGCAGGCCGAACTGGAAATAGAGGCTGCTGGTGCCCACCGTCTCGCGCTTGATGGCGATGGCGCGTTGCAGATAGTCCAGGCTCTCGGCACGGCGACCCGTGCGCGATAGCAGCAGGCCCAGCGCCTCCAGCGCACGGGCATAGCTCGGATGCTTGCGGTCGACATGGTCGGTGGCGATCTCGACCGCCATTCGCGCATATTTTTCCGCTTCCGTGTCGCGATCGGCGCGGGCGAGCATCTGGGCATAGCTGTAATAGGAGCCGATCGTATCGGCGCTGTTCGGCCCCGCGGCCAGGATGCGGGCCTCCATGCTGGCCTTTTGCGCTTCGGCCGCTTCATCGTTGCGGCCGAGGCGGGTCAGGGCCTGGGCGTGGGAGAAGGCGATGTTCGACCGCAGCATCTGGGTCGATTCATCCTGCTGATCGGGCGGGGTGCGCGCAATATAGCCGTCCATATAGGCACTGGCCTGCGCCAGCGTATCGGCTGCACCAGTGACGTCGCCCAGGGCAGCCTGGATGAAGCCCTTGATCGACAGGCCCTGCATCCAGGCGACGGGATAAGCGTCGGCATAAGGCGCCAACAGGGTGAGCCCATCGCTCGACCGGGTCAGCGCGTCGCTATTCCTGCCGTCGATCTGGTCCATGGAGGACAGGTTGATGAGCGCAACCCCGGCCAGCGGATGGGCCTTGCCATCCACCTTGGTCCGGATGGCGGCAGCGTGGAGGCGGTTCCAGGCGTCGCGGGTCTTTTGCGACATGGACAGGGCATAATCGTCGCTGTTGAACAGGTCGAACGCTTGGTGCTCCAGCACGTAGAGCCGGGCATGGCGGGGATCGGTCGTCGAAAAACCGGCGGGCGTCGCGGCAAAAGCTGTTGGCGCAGGCAGAGCCAGCGTCAGAAAGGCCGCCGAAACAACAGTGGAAAGTCTCATCTTGCCCCCACCATGACCACTCAGGCCAGCGTCAGCCGCCAGTCCCAGCGCAGCGGATCGCCGTCCATCACCTCGACCCCACGCGCCAGCAGGGCGTCACGAATGTCGTCCGACAGGGCAAAATCCTTGTCGGCACGGGCGGCGGTACGGCGTTCCAGTTCTGCCTCGATCTCATCCGGCGTGATCGTCGCCTCCTTCGGCTGGACACGCAGGTCTGCGCGGCTGAGCGTCAGCAGGTTGAGGCCTAGCGCCTGGTCGAAAGCGGCGATCAGGCAGAGTTTCTCGTCCACCGGCACCTTCTTCATGCCAATGGCTTCCTCCAGCAGAGGTAGGGCGCGCGGCGTCATCAGGTCGTCAGCGATCGCGGCGTCGAATTGCTCCAGCAACGGCGCCAGCTTGGGGTGCAGATTGGCCCGCAGATAGTCGATGCGCGGCGATTGCCACGTCACACCCTCGGCGCGCGCCTTCAAACCCTCGACGCCCATCACAAGTCGCTTGAGACGGGTGAGGGCTGCTGCCAGATTGTCGGCGCTGAATTCCAGTTCCGACCGGTAATGGGCGCCCAGGCACAGCAGGCGATAGGCGATCGGATGCACGCCCGCGTCGATCAGAGAGAAGAGCGTGGTGAAGCCGCCCTTCGACTTCGACATCTTGCCCTGGCGATCCACCAGGAAATTATTGTGCATCCACCAGCGCGACCCGGTGAAGCCGGGCTGCGCATCGGTGCAACCGCAATAGGCCTGATTCTGGGCGATTTCGTTCGGATGATGAATCTCGCGATGGTCGATGCCACCGGTATGGATATCGAATGGCTGGCCAAGGCGGGCCTGCGACATGACCGAGCATTCCAGATGCCAGCCCGGCGCACCCTTGCCCCATGGGCTGTCCCATTCCATCTGGCGCTGTTCGCCGGGCGGGGACTTGCGCCAGATCGCGAAGTCGGATGCGTTGCGCTTGCCCGCGACCGGATCGATCCGCGCGTGCGCGGCGTCATCTCGACCGCCGGCCAGCGCGCCATAATCGGGCACGCTGCTGCTGTCGAAATAGAGGCCGCTGTCCAGTTCGTAGCAATGATCCGGCGCAATCTTTTCGGCAAAGGCGATCATCTGCGGCACATAGTCGGTCGCGACCGTCCATTCGCTGGGCGCGATGATGTTGAGGTCCGCGATGTTGGACTTGAACGCTTGCGTATAATGGGCCGCGATGTCCCAGATGCTCTTGGCGCTGGCCCGGGCAGCGGCCTCCATCTTGTCGTCGCCTGCGTCGGCGTCGCTGGTCAGGTGGCCGACATCGGTGATGTTGATGATGTGGGTCACGGCCAGCCCCTTCCACAACAACGTCCGGCGCAGCGTGTCGGTGAAGACATAGGCCCGCAGATTGCCGATATGGGCATAATTATAGACGGTCGGGCCGCAGCTATAGACGCGCGCATGGTTCTCCTCGATCGGCGCAAACGGCTCGATCGTGCGGGTCAGGCTGTTGAACAGGCGCAGCGGCGCGGCGATATGCTGGTCGTCGGACATAGTGGCAAGCCATGTCGCGAAGCGGGGCGGGCGTCAACGGGGCAGGGCACGCAAAAAAGCGCTTGAACTTGACCCAGCGTCAACCGCTATCCCGGTTGCATGACCGATCTGATGGATATCGCCGCCGTCGTCCGCGCCACCGGACTCACCAGCCGGGCGCTACGCTTCTATGAAGGGCGCGGCCTCGTCGCGCCATTACGCACGGCGTCGGGTCGGCGCATGTTCGGGCGGAGCGATCTTCTGCGGCTGCACCGGATCGTCACGCTGAAACGTGCGGGCTTCAGTCTGGCCCAGATCGAAAAACTGTTGAACGATCGCTCGATTGATCTGGCGCCGCTTCTGCGCGCGCAGATCGCCGCGCTCGATGAACAAGCGGAGGGGCTGGCGCAAGCGCGCGCCCATCTCGCCACAGCCTTGTCTCGCATCGACCGTGGCGAGCCGCTCGATGCTGCGACCCTTTGCTCGCTGATCCGAACCGGAGAGACAATGATGGATCAGGAAAAATGGAAGAGCGTGACCGACCTCTATATAAGCACACAGGCGGAAGCCGACTTTGCCGATGCGCAGACTGCATTGCCCGCCGATTTCGATCAGGCTGCCTATGGCGCGCAATGGTCGGAACTGACCACGCGTATTGCCGCAGCGTTGCCGCTCGATCCAGCGTCCGCCCAAGCGCGGGCATTATATGACGAATGGCAAAGATTGCTTGCCCCGTTCATGGCCGTCGCGACGCCGGCGATGACACAGGGGGTTACGCGTCTCTATGACAATATCGGCGAATGGGAAGCGGATCAGGCCCCGCCTTTCTCTGCCGATGTCTGGGCCTTCATCACGGCAATGGGGAAAGTCTGCAAGGCACGCTGACCATATGGGGATCGGGCGTTTGTAATAAATTGTTGCACGAGGACCGATCCCTTGCAGCCAGGCATTGGGCATCCGATATTGTTGATGCGGGCCGGGCCCCTCTGGCGACATGGATTTCCCCCTGATCCCTGTCGCGATGTCGGACCGCATCGGGTGTGCCCGGTGCTGGTTTTTGCGGCGATTTGCCCCCTCTCGTTGCCGCAGGAGACCGCACCGGGCCACTCGAACCACATTTTGATGGAGTGAGTGTTTCCGATGAATAATCCCGTTCGCATGCCGGGCTATGGTGCCAGCCAGACGGCGCAGACCGATGCCGGCCTGCGCGCGCACATGCTGGGCGTCTTTCGCAATATGGGTATCGGCCTGGTCATTACCGGGCTGGTCGCCGCTCTGGTCGGCAATACGCCCGCGCTGGCTGCCGCCATCTATGGCACGCCGCTCAAATGGGTGGCGATCTTCGCGCCGCTGGCTTTCGTCTTCTTCTTCAGCTTCCGAATGGAAAAGATGACGACATCGGGCGCGCGCACCGCTTTCTATGCCTTCGCCGCCGTCATGGGCGTGTCGCTGGGCAGCGTATTCCTGGTCTTCACCGGCGGCAGCATCGCGCAGGCCTTCTTCTCGGCCGCCGTCATGTTCCTCGCCATGGCGCTCTGGGGCTATACCACCCAGCGTGACCTGACGAAGATGGGCAGCTTCCTGATGATGGGCCTGATCGGCATCATCGTCGCCAGCCTGATCAACATCTTCATCGGCTCCTCGGCGATGGCGATGGTCATCTCGATCATCGGCGTGGTGGTCTTCACCGGCCTCACCGCCTGGGACGTGCAGCGCATCAAGTCGGAATATTTCTATTATGCCGGCCATGAGGTTGCCGGGAAGATGCAGGTCATGGGTGCGCTGTCGCTCTACCTCAACTTCGTCAACCTGTTCCAGATGCTGCTCAGCCTGACGGGTGAACGCGAATAATGCGCGATCCCGCACAAGTGTCCGCGATGCTCTGCCCGGTCTGTCATGTCGGATTGGCGATGACGGATCGGCAGGGGGTGGAAATCGACTATTGCCCGCAATGCCGGGGCGTCTGGCTGGACCGGGGCGAACTGGACAAGATCATCGAGCGATCGGGGCAGGTGAAGGCACCCACGCCGCAGTCCGCACCATTTGCGCAGCAGAGCTACCGACCGGACCGCGACTATCGCGACGACGAACGCGGTTACCAGAAAAAGCGCAAGAAGAGCTTTCTGGAAGAGCTGTTCGATTGAGAAAAGGCCGGTCCAGAGCCTTTTCTGTTGGCGAAAAAGGGAGATCCCAGCGTTCGCTGGGATGACGGCGTAGATAAGGGATATGTGACCAACCTCGTCATGCCAGCGAAGGCTGGCATCGCTCTTCTTATGATCTACAGAATTGAAAAGGCAGAGAGATCCCAGCCTGCGCTGGGATGACGGGGGTTGGGGTAAGTCGCCGCCCTATTTTGTGCCTTGCAACATGACGCATCTTGCAGGATGATCATGGAGTCGCGCATCGAAGCGCGCTGATCCGGATGTGCCGTCCCAAGGGTGGGATGGCCGTCCTCACCAAATTTCGCAGCAAAGCCGCTGACTGGACTTACCAACTAGGTAACGTCCGGCCTGCGGCTTTTTTCGTGTCCATTTTCCATCTATTGGGGGACGTAGCATGGCAACCGCTTATTGGGATCGCGAAGGACAGGAGGCCGAAACGGCCGCGCCCGTGACCAGCTTCTGGAAGGCCGGCCATATGCCGACCTTGATCGCTGCCTTTCTCTATTTCGACCTCGCCTTCATGGTTTGGGTGCTGCTGGGGCCGCTGGCCCCGATGATTGCCAAGACACTGATGCTGACCCCGGCCGAAAAGGGGCTGATGGTCGCGACGCCGACGCTAGCGGGTGCGCTGCTGCGCGTGGTCAACGGGTTGCTGGTCGATCGGATCGGGCCGAAGCGGTCGGGCGCGATCAGCCAGATCATCGTGATTGCCGGGCTGTTCACGGCCTGGGCGATGGGGGTCAACAGCTTTGGCGGGACGCTGGCGCTGGGCGTGATATTGGGCTTTGCCGGCGCCAGCTTCGCGATCGCGCTGCCGCTGGCGAGCCGCTGGTATCCGGCCGAGCATCAGGGCAAGGCGATGGGTCTGGCCGGCATGGGCAATAGCGGCACGGTATTGGCGTCGCTCTTCGCGCCGATGCTGGCCAAGCTGTTCGGATGGAACGCCGTGCTGGGTCTGGCCTGTATTCCGCTCAGCATCGTGTTTGTCGTCTATATGATCATGGCCAAGGATGCGCCCAACGCGCCGGCGCCCAAGAAGATGATCGACTATTTCGAGCCGCTGAAGCAGGGCGACGCCTGGTGGCTGATGGGGCTATATTCCGTGACGTTCGGCGGGTTCGTGGGTCTGGCTGCGTCCTTGCCCATCTATTTCACCGACCAGTTCGGCCTGACCCCGATCATCGCGGGTTACTGCACCGCCGGCTGCGTGTTCGCCGGGTCGCTGGTGCGGCCGATGGGTGGTGCGCTGGCCGACAAGATCGGTGGCGTGAAGACGCTGACCATGGTGCTGGTCGTGGCGGCGCTGGCGCTGGCGGGCGTGGCCTATGCGACGACGCTGATCGGGGCGCTCGGCTTCTTCGTGCTGGCGATGCTGGCGCTGGGGACGGGCAACGGGTCGGTGTTTCAGTTGGTGCCGCAGCGGTTTCAGGCGGAAATCGGCGTGATGACGGGACTGGTCGGCATGGCCGGCGGCGTTGGCGGCTTCTACCTCGCCAGTTCGCTGGGGCTGGCCAAGCAGATGACCGGCAGCTTTGCGCCGGGCTTCCTGATCTTTGCTGGGCTGGCGCTGGTAGCGCTGGCGGGCCTGACGCTGGTGAAGGCTAAGTGGCGCGCCACCTGGACCAGCGGCGCGCGCATCTGAGGGTTGGAGAGGAGGGCGGCGGCACGGACCGTCGCTCCAATCCATATCCATGGCGTTCGGGCTGAGCCTTTCCAAGTCCCATCTTTCCATGACGGCATGAAGAAAGAGCAGCCCTTCGACAGGCTCAGGGCGAACGGATTTTTATTCTGAGCTCGATGCTCCAATTCGTCCGAGGGGGGACGATTTTTCATGAAGATACTATTCGCATCGGCGGCCGTGCTGGCCGTCGCGGGGCCGGCTTATGCCCAGACCATCAGCCTGAAGCCGATTGCCGAAGCGCGGTTGCGCTATGAGCATGCCGATCAGGATGGGTTGGCGCAAGATAAGGCCGACGCGCTGACCGTGCGTGCTCGCGCCGGGCTGACGGCCAGCAGCGGCGCCCTGTCGGCAACAATCGTGGGACAGGGGACGCTGGCTGCCGTCGATGATTATCATGACGGGCTGAATGGCGCGGCCACGCGGCCGATCATCGCCGATCCGCAGAATATCGCGCTCTACATCGCCCAGCTGCAATATAGGACCAAGGCGCTGACGCTGACCGGCGGGCGGCAGAAAATCGTGCTGGATGACGAGCGGTTCGTGGGCAATGTCGCCTTTCGCGACAACGCGCAGACGTTCGACGCGGTGCGGGCGGAACTGACGCCGGCCAAGGGACTGAAGCTGGATGTTGCCTATGCGTGGAGCGCACGGACGATCTGGGGTTTTCAGGGCAAGGGCGCGCGCCAGCAGGCGGTGAGCGGGGACACTATCCTGGCGAACCTGTCCTATGTGACGCCCGTCGGCACGCTGACCGGCTTTGCCTATCTGGTGGATCAGGATGAGGCGGCGGTGCAGGCGTTTCGCCTGTCGAGCCAGACCTATGGGGTGCGGCTGGCGGGAGCGCGCCCTTTGTCGACGGTAGCGAAGATCAGCTATCAGCTCAGCTATGCCCGCCAGTCCGATTATCATCGCAATCCCAATGATTATGGCGCGGATTACTGGCTGGCGGACGCGACGCTGGATGTGCGCGGATGGAAGCTGAACGGTGGCTATGAGGTGCTGGGCGCCAGTAGCGGTGCCGCTTTCACCAGCTTCCAGACGCCACTCGGCACCAATTTCAAATTTCAGGGCTGGGTGGACAAATTCCTCACCACGCCGGCCAATGGCATCCGCGATCTCTATGTCGGGGGCGGCTATGGCTGGAAGCAGATGGGGCCGCTGACCGGCGTGACGCTGGCGGCGACATGGCATCGGTTCGAGAGCGATCGGCTGGACCAGCATTATGGCGACGAGATCGACCTTCTTGCATCCGCCAAGGCAGGGAAGACCGCGCTGTCGCTGCGCTACGCCCATTATGATGCGAAGGCGATGGCGAGTGATACGGACAAGATCTGGGTGCAGGCGGACTGGTCCATCTGATTGAAAAAGCATGAGAGGAATCGCTTGAGCATGCAGGCGATTCCCCATATGCTGCACTGCAAGGGACAAGGATGTCCCCACACACATGCCGCGGCGGTTCAGGGTAGAACCGGCAAGGCACTATATGATGGCAAAGCCGCCATCCTGACTCTCGGTTCTCACCGGGGGTCAGGATGGCGGCTTTTTTGGTTTCTGGAGTGTCGGGGATGGAATTTCAGATCGGAACAATCGAGCCGGCGGTGGATAGCGGGGACGATATCCGCGTGCCGGCCGACGATGTGCGGGAGCATCTGGTGGTCGTGGGCAACGGTATGGCCGGGTGCCGCGCGGTCGAGGAACTGCTGGCGCGGGATGGGGGGCGCTATCGCGTCACCGTCTTCGGGGCCGAGCCTTATGTGAATTATAACCGGATCATGTTGTCCCCGGTGCTGGCGGGCGAGAAGACGTTCGAGCAGATCGTCATCAACGACCGCGCCTGGTATGACGACAACGGCATCGAGCTGATCGCGGGCGATCCGGTGACGGCGATCGACCGGGCGGCCAAGAGGGTGACGGCGCAGAGCGGCCGCAGCGTCCATTATGACAAGCTGTTGATCGCGACCGGTTCCGACCCGTTCATCATTCCGGTGCCGGGCAAGGATCTGCAGGGCGTCATCAGCTTTCGCGACATGAAGGATGTCGACACGATGCTGGCGGCGGCCGAAGCTGGTAAGGCTTTGGGCGGCGGCGCTGCGGTGGTGATCGGTGGCGGTCTGCTGGGGCTGGAGGCGGCGCATGGGCTGACCCTGCGCGGCATGAAGGTGACGGTCATCCACCTGATGGACACGCTGATGGAGCGGCAACTGGACGAGGCGGCGGGCTGGCTGCTGAAGAGCGCACTGGAGGGCCGGGGTCAGACCATCCTGACCGGCGCCAATACCGAAAGCATCTATGGTGACGGCAAGGTCGAAGGTGTCCGCCTGAAGGACGGCACCGAGATTCCGGCCAGCCTCGTCGTGATGGCTGTGGGCATCCGTCCCGCGACGGCGCTGGCGCGCGAAGCGGGGCTGGAGGTCAATCGCGGTATCAGGGTCGACGACCATATGGTCACCAGCGACCCCGATGTCCTCGCCGTCGGCGAATGCGTCGAGCATGACGGCAATGTCTATGGCCTGGTCGCGCCGCTGTGGGATATGTGCCGCAGCCTGGCCGATGGGCTGACCGACCAGCATAGTGGTTATAAGGGGTCGGTGACCTCGACCAAGCTGAAGGTCGCGGGGCTGGACGTCTTTTCCGCCGGTGATTTTTCGGGTGGTGAAGGGTGCGAGGATATCGTCCTGCGCGACGCTTCGCGTGGGGTCTATAAGCGGGTCGTCGTGAAGGACGACAAGGTCATCGGCGCGGTGCTGTACGGCGATACCGTGGATGGCGGCTGGTATTTCGACCTGCTGAAGCGCGAGGAAAATGTCGCGGACATTCGCGATCTGCTGATCTTCGGACAAGCCTTCGCCCAAGGAGGGGGCGCGCTGGACCCTAAGGCGGCCGTTGCGGCGCTCTCGGACGATGCCGAGATTTGCGGCTGCAACGGCGTCAGCAAGGGTCAGGTCGTCGCCTGTATCGAGGCGGGCAATGGCAGCCTGGATGCCGTCCGTTCCACCTGCAAGGCATCCGCCAGCTGCGGCAGTTGCACCGGCATTGTCGAAAATCTGTTGGCGGTGGTGCTGGGCGACGACGTCAAATCCGGGCCGAAGACGCTATGCAAATGCACCAGCTTCACCCATGATGATGTGCGGCGGGAAATCGTGGCGCAGAATATGCGCTCCATCCCCGAGGTCATGCAGTTGCTGCACTGGTCGACCCCGGATGGCTGCTCCTCCTGCCGTCCTGCGCTCAATTATTATCTGCTCTGCGCGCTGCCGGGAGACTATCAGGACGACCAGCAGAGCCGCTTCGTCAACGAACGCATGCACGCCAATATCCAGAAGGACGGCACTTATTCGGTCGTACCGCGCATGTGGGGTGGCCTGACCAACCCGCGTGAATTGCGCGCGATTGCCGACGTGGTCGAGAAGTTCAACGCGCCGATGGTGAAGGTGACGGGCGGCCAGCGGCTCGACATTTTCGGCATCAGGAAGGAAGATCTGCCCGCCGTCTGGGCCGACCTGAATGCCGCGGGCATGGTGTCGGGCCATGCCTATGGCAAGTCGCTGCGCACCGTGAAGACCTGCGTAGGTAGCGAATGGTGTCGTTTCGGCACGCAGGATTCGACCGGCCTTGGCGTCAAGATCGAGCGGATGACCTGGGGATCGTGGATGCCCCACAAGTTCAAGATCGCCGTGTCGGGCTGCCCCCGCAATTGCGCGGAGGCGACGATCAAGGATTTTGGGGTGGTGTGCGTCGATTCCGGCTATGAACTGCATGTCGGCGGCAATGGCGGCATCCATGTCCGCGCCACCGATTTCCTGTGCAAGGTCGCGACCGAGCAGGCGGCGATGGATTACTGCGCCGCCTTCACTCAGCTCTATCGCGAGGAAGCCCGCTATCTGGAGCGGACCGCGCCATGGATCGAGCGGGTGGGCGTCGATTATATCAAGCAGAGGATCGTCGAGGATGAGGCGGGGCGCGAGGCGCTGAGGGCGCGCTTCCTCTATGCGCAAAGCTTCAGCCAGGACGATCCATGGGCTGAACGTGCGGCCGGCCAGCATGCCGAACTGCACCAGCCGCTCGCCCCCTTTGCCACCGCTGCGGAGTAACCCCTCATGACGACATGGATCGATATCGGCACGCTAGCCGACATTCCCCAGCGCGGCGCCCGCACGGTGCAGATTGATGGGCAGAAGGAAATCGCGGTGTTCCGCACCGGCGACGATCATGTCTTCGCGCTGGTCGATGAATGTCCGCACAAGAAGGGACCGCTGAGCCAGGGCATCGTTCACGGGCATAATGTCGCCTGTCCGCTGCATAACTGGAATATCGCGCTCAGGACGGGTGAAGCGCAGGGTAATGATGAGGGCTGCACGCCGACCATCGCGGTGCGGGTGGAGGGCGAGCGGATTTTGATCGCCCGGCCGGTCGCGATGCCGGTGGCGGCGTGAGGGTGCGATTTCGTTCTCCCCTCCCTTTCAAGGGAGGGGTCGGGGGTGGGTGCGCCGCGTCAGCGGCGCTTGCACCGGTGATGTTGCAGGCCCGCTTCGCTCGCACCCACCCCAACCCCTCCCTTGGAAGGGAGGGGCTATGACTAGCTCTATCCGCACCACCTGCGCTTATTGCGGTGTTGGTTGCGGCATAGCGGCCACGCCGACCGGGCCGCGCTCGGTCGTGATCAAGGGGGATGAGGCGCATCCGGCCAATGGCGGGCGCCTCTGTTCCAAGGGCACGCATCTGGGCGAGACGGTCGGGCTGACCGGGCGGTTGTTGCATCCGATGATCGGCAGCAAGCGCGCCAGTTGGGACAAGGCGCTGGATCTGGTCGCGAGGCGGTTTCGCGAGACGATCGACCGTTACGGCCCGGACAGCGTGGCCTTCTACGTCTCTGGCCAGTTGCTGACCGAGGATTATTATGTCGCCAACAAGCTGATGAAGGGCTTCATCGGGTCGGCGAATATCGACACGAACAGTCGCCTCTGCATGTCGAGCGCGGTGGCGGGCCACAATCGGGCATTTGGTGAGGATGTGGTGCCCGCCAGCTATGGGGATCTGGATCAGGCGGACCTGATCGTACTGGTCGGCTCCAACACCGCCTGGTGCCACCCGATCGTTTACCAGCGCATACAGGCGGCGCGGGCGGCGCGCGGTACGAAGCTGGTCGTCATCGATCCCCGCCGCACCGAAACCTGTGAAGGCGCCGACCTGCATCTGGCCATAAAGCCGGGTACCGACGTCGCATTGATGAACGGGCTTCTGGCCTCGTGTGAGGCGGAGGGGATCACCGATCCTGCCTTCATGGCCGATCATGTGACCGCGCCCCAAGGCTTTTGGGAGCATATCCGCACCGGTCATGATCTGTGGACGACGGCCGCGACCTGCGATGTGGAACCGGCGCTGCTGAAACAGTTTTTCGAGCTGTTCGCCGCGACCCCGCGCACCATTACGATGTTCAGCCAGGGCATCAACCAGTCGATCCGCGGCACCGATCAGGTCAATGCAATCATCAACGTCCATCTCGCCACCGGCCGTTTCGGCAAGCCGGGCGCAGCGCCTTTTTCGATCACGGGCCAGCCCAACGCCATGGGCGGGCGGGAGGTGGGCGGCCTGGCCTCTACGCTGGCGGCGCATATGGATTTCGCGCCGGACAATGTCGCGCGCGTCGGCCGTTTCTGGGCCGCGCCGACGATGGCGACCAAGCCGGGGTTGAAGGCCGTGGACCTGTTTCGCGCGATCAACGAAGGGCGGATCAAGGCGCTGTGGGTGATGGCGACCAACCCGGCCGTTTCCCTCCCCGATGCAGGCCGGGTGCGGGAGGCGCTGGAGTCGATCCCCTTCCTCGTCGTGTCGGACATCATTGCCGATACCGACAGCAGCACCCATGCCCATGTCCGCCTGCCCGCCGCCGGTTGGGGCGAGAAGGATGGGACCGTCACCAACTCCGATCGTACCATCAGCCGGCAGCGCCCCTTCATGACACTGCCCGGAGAGGCGAAGCCGGACTGGTGGATCGTAACGCAGGTTGCGCGGCGGATGGGCTGGCGCAACGCTTTCGCCTATGAGCGGCCGGCCGATATCTGGCGCGAGCATGCACGCCTGACCGCGTACCAGAATGACGGCGCGCGGGTGCTGAACCTGCGGGCGCAGGCCGCGATCGGCAATGAAGCCTATGACGCGATGGCGCCGTTTCGTTGGGGGGGCGATGCGCCATTTGCCGGTGGCTTTTCGACGCCCGACCGCAAGGCGCGGCTGGTACTGACCCGCCAGATGGACGTGCAGGCGCCGCTCAAGGACTGGCCGATGACGCTCAACACCGGCCGTTATCGCGACCAGTGGCACACGATGACGCGGACCGGCCTCGCCCCCAAGCTGGCGCGGCATCGCGAGGAGCCGCTGGTGGACATCCATCCGTGCGATGCGCAGGCGCTGGGTATCGCCGACCGCGATCTGGCCCGCGTCCAGACGGCGCAGGGGCACAGCATCTTTCGCGTCGCCTATAGCGAAGGGCAACGGCCTGGCGAGATTTTCACGCCGATCCACTGGACCGACCAGATATCGAGCGGCGGGCGAACCGGCCTGCTGCCCCGTCCACTGGTGGACCCGCATTCGGGCCAGCCGGGGTTCAAATCCACCCCGGCCAGCGTCGAGCGGGTCGCGACCGAGTGGACGGGTTTCTTGATCCTGCGCGGACAGGATGCGGTGCGGCTGCCCTGCCTTTGGGCGACCAAGGTGACCGTGCCGGGCGGCGCGCTATATGAGGTGGCGGGCAATGGCGATGTGGCGCGGCTGGAGGCCTGCCTGCCCAAGGGCGACCGGGTCGAGGCGATCGACCGAACGCGCGGGACGCGGCGGGTGGCGATCATCCAGGAGGGCAAGCTGGCGGGGATATTGATCGTCACGCGTACCGGTTTGCTGCCTTCGCGCGACTGGCTGATCGGCCAGTTGTCGGCGGAGAATGTGGGCGCGACCGTGCTGGCCGCGCGAGGGCCGGGTAGCCAGCCGGACAAGGGCGCGACCATCTGCGTCTGTTTCGACATCGGCCTCAACCAGATCGTCGCGGCGATCCGTGACCAGCAACTGGTCGATGTGCCGGCCATCGGCAAGGCGCTGGGCGCCGGCACCAATTGCGGATCGTGCCGGCCGGCGATCGCCAACATCCTTATGCAAATATCGCAGGAGACGCTCCATGCAGCCGAATGATCTGATTGCACCCGGTGAAGTCTGGCTGGTGGGCGCAGGGCCGGGCGATCCCGACCTGCTGACGCGCAAGGCGGAGAAGCTGATCGGGGCGGCGGACATCGTCTTTTACGACGCGCTGGTCGGGCCGGGCGTGCTGGATATGATCGCAGAGGGCGTGGAGCGAGTCAGCGTGGGCAAGCGATCGGGCCGGCACTCGAAAGCGCAGGACAGCATCAACGACTTGCTGCTGGCGGCGGCGAAGGTGGGCAAGCGCGTCGTGCGGTTGAAGGGGGGCGATCCGTCGATATTCGGCCGGTCTGCCGAGGAGATGGCGCATCTGGCGAGCGAGGGCGTGCGCTTTCGCATCTGTCCCGGCATCACCACCGCCAGCGCGGCGGCGGCGAGCGGTGGTGCGTCGCTGACGTTGCGCGGGGTGGCGCGCGGGCTGACTTTGGCGACGGCGCATCTGAAGGCAGGCGAGCCGCTGACGCTGGACTGGGAGGCGCTGGCGCGGCCGGGCGGGACGCTGGGCATCTATATGGGACGCGCGGCGGCGGGTGAGATTGCGCGATCGCTGATCGCGGCTGGGCGCGATCCCGAAACGCCGGTGATGGTGGCGGTCAATGTGTCCTTGCCCGGCGAGCGACTGATCCGCGGCAAGCTGTCAGCGCTTGCGTTTCTGGTGCAGACGATCAGCGATGAAGATCCCACCTTGCTGCTGATCGGGGAAGCGGTGGCGGGGACGCCTGCGTTGGCGGACGTGGCGATGGGTGCGATGATCGAGGCCTGATAAGGACCGGCTTCAACAGGCTCAGCCCGAACGGGGATGGGCGGCAAGGTTCGCCAGATCCTCCGGTCGGTTGATGTTGGGCAGGATGAGGCCAGGCACCTCCACCACGCGCGCGCCGATGCGCTCCAGCCAGCCATAGATGGAGCGGTTATTCTCTTCGCCCAGATGCGCGTCCAGTTCGGGCGCCAGTGTGGCGGGCCACCAGCCGAGCAGTTGCTGGCCATGCAGGATGGCGGCGTTATCGCCGATCAGCGCGGCGGGTAGCGCGGCAGGATAAATCGGCATGTCGCAGCCGGTGGTGAGGACGCCGACGAAACCGTGGCTGAGCGCATGGTGGAGCGCGGCATTGAGGCCGCCCAATGGTCCCATGCCGGGATGGGGGCGATCCGCCAACCCGCCGTCGCGACCGCAAATGACGACCTCCGCAACATGGGGCGCCAACCCGGCCCGCGCATGATCGAGCAGCGTGACCCCATCGAGAAGGGCCATCGCCTTGTCGCTGCCAAAGCGGCTGGCCCGGCCGCCGGCCAGTACCGCGCCCAAAATCGGTCCTTCGCGCAACCACGCCTCCCTTGATAGCTATGCTCTATAAGGCATAAGGTGGGAGAATGCAGACCCGCCTTGTCGAATATTTTCTGGCGCTGGAGCGCGAGGGCCATTTTGCGCGGGCGGCGGCGCATTGCAACGTGTCGCAGCCGACGCTGTCCGCCGGCATCGCTACGCTGGAGGCGCAGCTGGGCAAAAGGCTGATCCTGCGCGACCGCAAATATGGCGGGCTGACGGCGGAGGGGGAGGCGATCCTGCCCTGGGCGCGGCAGTTGGTGGCGGCGGCCGAGGCGTTGGGGCAGGCGGCGGAGACGGCGCGGGGACCGTTGAAAGGCGAATTGCGATTGGGCGCGATCCCGGCGGCGATGCCGGCGATCGGCTGTCTGGTCGCGGCGATGCTGGCGCGGCATCCGGGCCTCAACGTGTCGATCCGGGCGCTGACGTCGCGGCAGATCGAGCGGGAGCTGGCGGCGTTCGAGCTGGATGCGGGCCTTACCTATCTGGATTTCGAACCGCCTGCCCATGCGCTGTCGGTGCCGCTCTATGTCGAGCGCACGATGGTGGTGAGTGCGGTGGATGGCGTGGCGATCCCCAACCCGCTGGATTGGGCCGATCTGGCGCGGTTGCCGCTTTGCCTGCTACATCAGGGGATGCAGAACCGCCGTATTCTGGATGCGCGCCTGTCCGAACGAGGACTGGCGCTGCGGCCGCTGGTGACGGCTGACTCCTATGTTGCACTGCTGGGGCTGGTGCGGCAGGGGCGGCTCTGTTCCATCATCCCGGACAGCCATGCCAATCTGCTCGACGGGCTGGCCTGGGCACGGACGCATGCCATGCCGGCGCCGGACGAAGGCAGTCGCGTCGGCGTGATCGTGTCGGACAGCGCGCCGATGGGGCCGCTGGCGCAGGCGGTGCTGGGCGTGGCGCGCGAACTGTGTCTGCCGTCCGGCTTTCGGATTGCGTGATAGTCATTCTCTATCAACGATATCGGACTTCGATTTGACCCGCTGATGGCTCGCGCGCAGGATCATGCGCAAAATGAGCCAAAAGGCAGGGTATGATGGAAGAGTTTATCGGCGCCTGGACCGCGCGCCATGGCACGACGCGCGACGGATTATTGCCGCTGCTGCACGCGATGCAGGAAGAGGGCGGCTATATCGACGATGCGTGGGTGCCCGCGATCGCAAAGGCGCTGAACCTCAGCCGGGCCGATGTGCATGGCGTCATCACTTTCTATCATGATTTTCGCCGGATGCCGCCGGGCCGCCATGTCGTGAAACTGTGCCGGGCGGAAAGCTGTCAGGCGCGGGGCGGTGCGGCGATCGAGCAGGCGGCGGCGCAACGGCTGGGCGTGGCGATGGGTGCGGTGCGGGCTGATGGGCAGGTGGCGCTGGAGCCGGTCTATTGCCTGGGCCTGTGTGCGGTCGGTCCCAATGCGCTGGTCGATGGGCGGCCGGTGGCGCGCATCGATGCCGCCGCGCTGGAGCGGATCGCGCTGGAGGTGGCGGCATGAGCCGGGTTTTCATCAGCCGCGACATGGCTTCGGTGGCGCTGGGCGCGGACGAGGTGGCGCGCGCCTTTGCCGATGCCGGTTGCGCGGTGGTGCGCACCGGATCGCGCGGTCTGTTCAGCATCGAGCCTCTGGTCGAGGTGGAGATGGACGAGGGGCGGATCGGTTTCGGGCCGGTCGGGCCGGACGATGTGGCGGCGGTGCTGGATGGCAGCCATGCGGCGCGGTTGGGCAAGATGGAGGATTTGCCCTTCTTTGCCGGGCAACAGCGTTTCACCTTCGCGCGCTGTGGGGTGATCGATCCGCTGAGCCTGGATGATTATGCGGTATTGGGTGGCTGGGTCGGTCTGGAGGTAGCGCGGGCGCAGGCGCCGCAAAAGGTCGTCGATGCGGTCAAGGCGTCGGGCCTGCGCGGGCGTGGTGGGGCGGGATTCCCTACAGGCATCAAGTGGCAGACCGTGCTGGATGCGCCGGCGGGCGACAAATATATCGTCTGCAACGCCGACGAGGGCGACAGCGGCACCTTCGCCGACCGGATGTTGATGGAGGGCGACCCCTATTGCCTGATCGAAGGCATGGCGATCGCGGCGCATGCGGTCGGGGCAGGCTATGGCTATATCTATATCCGCTCCGAATATCCCTATTGCATCGCGACGATGCGTGCGGCGATCGAGGCGTCGGCGCACATCGTCGCGCCTTTCGTGCTGGAGGTGCGCGAGGGCGCGGGGGCCTATGTCTGCGGGGAGGAGACAGCGCTGCTCGATTCGATTGAGGGCAAGCGCGGGCAGGTGCGGGCCAAACCACCACTGCCGGCGCTCAAGGGGCTGTTCGGTCAGCCGACCGTCATCAATAATGTGCTGTCGCTGGCCGCCGTGCCGTTCATCCTGGCCGAGGGGGCGGAGGCTTATGCGGCGGTCGGCTTCGGCCGGTCGCGCGGGACCATGCCGGTGCAACTGGCGGGCAATGTGCGGCATGGCGGGCTGTACGAGATCGGGTTTGGGATCACGCTGGGCGAACTGGTGCATGACATTGGTGGCGGCACGGCGAGCGGGCGACCGGTGCGGGCAGTGCAGGTGGGCGGGCCGCTGGGCGCCTATTTCCCGCCGAGCATGTTCCATCTGCCGTTCGATTATGAGGCTTTCGCGCAGGCGGGTGGGCTGATCGGTCATGCCGGCATCACCGTGTTCGACGACAGTGTCGACATGGCGCATATGGCGCGCTTCGCGATGGAATTTTGCGCGGCGGAAAGCTGCGGCAAATGCACACCCTGCCGGATCGGATCGACGCGCGGGGTGGAGATTATGGACCGGATTATAGGCGCGCGAGAAAGCGCAAGTTCCGTTCGAGCTGAGCCTGTCGAAGCACATGCTGGCCCTTCGACAGACTCAGGGCGAACGGGGGAGGGGTATCTGAATCGAGCGCTGTATTCCCGCGCGCCCGACCGGATCAATGTGTCGATCGAAGCGCAAACCAATCTGCTGCGCGATCTGGCCGATACTATGAAATATGGATCGCTTTGCGCGCTGGGGGGCTTCACACCTTATCCGGTGCTGAGCGCGCTCGATTATTTTCCTGAGGATTTCGGCGCGGATGCGCCCGTGAAGGAGGCCGCGGAATGAGCTTTTCCCGCGAAACCGACCATGGCACGCCGCCGGCGCTGGCGACCGGCAAGGCCATCACCCTGACCATCGACGGGCAGAATGTCACCTTGCCCGAAGGCACCAGCATCATGCGCGCCGCATCGCTGCTGGGCGGCTCCATCCCCAAATTATGCGCGACCGACAATGTCGAGAGTTTCGGATCGTGCCGGCTGTGTCTGGTGGAGGTGGAGGGGCGCAACGGCTATCCCGCATCCTGCACCACGCCGGTCGCGCAGGGCATGGTGGTGCGCACCCAGACCGAGCGGTTGAAGCAGTTGCGGCGCGGCGTGATGGAACTCTATATTTCCGATCATCCGCTCGATTGCCTGACCTGCGGCGCGAACGGGGATTGCGAATTGCAGGATCAGGCGGGCGCGGTGGGCCTGCGCGATGTGCGCTATGGCTATGATGGCGCGACGAATATGGGGCAGGCGAAGGATCAGTCGAACCCTTATTTCGATTTTGATCCCAGCAAGTGCATCGTCTGTTCGCGCTGCGTGCGGGCGTGCGAAGAGGTTCAGGGCACTTTCGCGCTGACCATTGAGGGCAAGGGATTCGACTCCAAGGTATCGCCATCGCAGGGCGAGGATTTTCTGGGGTCGGAATGTGTGTCCTGCGGGGCGTGCGTGCAGGCTTGCCCGACCGCCAGCCTGATCGAGAAGGTGGTGGTGGAGATCGGCACGCCCGATCGCGCCGTCGTCACCACCTGCGCCTATTGCGGCGTCGGCTGCACCTTCCGCGCGGAAATGCGGGGGGAAGAGCTGGTGCGGATGGTGCCGTGGAAGGACGGCAAGGCCAATCGCGGCCATAGCTGCGTCAAAGGGCGCTTCGCCTGGGGCTATGCCCAGCATCAGGACCGGATTCTCAACCCCATGATCCGCGCGTCGGTGAGCGAGCCGTGGCGCGAAGTGTCGTGGGAGGAGGCGATTGCTTACACCGCGAGCGAGTTTCGCCGCATCCAGGGCAAATATGGGACGCGCAGCATCGGCGGGATCACGTCGAGCCGTTGCACCAACGAAGAAACCTTTCTGGTTCAAAAATTGATCCGGCAGGGGTTCGGCAACAACAATGTCGATACCTGCGCGCGGGTGTGCCATTCGCCGACCGGCTATGGGTTGAGCCAGACTTTCGGCACGTCGGCGGGGACGCAGGATTTCGACAGCGTAATGCATGCGGACGTGATTCTGGTCATCGGCGCCAATCCGACCGATGGACATCCGGTGTTTGCGTCGCGCATGAAGAAGCGGCTGCGGCAGGGCGCGAAGCTGATCGTCATCGATCCGCGCCGTACCGATCTGGTGCAATCGCCCCATATCACGGCGGAACATCATCTCCCCTTACGGCCCGGCACCAATGTCGCGATGCTGACCGCGATCGCCCATGTGGTCGTGACCGAGAAACTCTATGACGAAGCCTTCATCCGCGAACGGTGCGACTGGGACGAGTTCATGGATTGGGCGGAGTTCGTGTCGGAGGCGGCGCGTTCGCCCGAGGCGATCGAACCGCTGACCGGCGTGAAGGCGGAGGAGGTGCGGGCGGCCGCGCGGCTCTATGCGACCGGGGGCAATGGCGCGATCTATTATGGATTGGGCGTTACCGAACATTCGCAAGGCAGTTCGACGGTGATGGCGATCGCCAATCTCGCCATGGCGACCGGCAATGTCGGGCGTGAAGGCGTGGGCGTGAACCCGCTGCGGGGTCAGAATAATGTGCAGGGGGCGTGCGACATGGGCAGCTTCCCGCATGAGTTCAGCGGCTATCGCCATGTGTCGGACGACGCCACGCGTAGCCTGTTCGAACGGACATGGGGCGTGACGCTGGACGCCGAGCCTGGGTTGCGCATTCCCAACATGCTGGACGCGGCGACCGACGGCACGTTCAAGGGGCTGTTCGTGCAGGGCGAGGATATTCTCCAGTCCGACCCCAATACCCATCATGTCGCGGCGGGGCTGGCGGCGATGGAGTGCGTGGTGGTGCAGGATCTGTTCCTGAACGAAACCGCCAATTATGCGCATATCTTCCTGCCCGGATCGACCTTTTTGGAGAAGGACGGCACCTTCACCAATGCCGAACGGCGCATCCAGCGCGTGCGCAAGGTGATGGCGCCGCTCAATGGCTATGCCGATTGGGAGATCGTGCAATTGGTGGCGAATGCCATGGGGCTGGCTTGGACCTACGACCATCCCGCGCAGATCATGGATGAGATTGCGGCGCTCACTCCGACCTTTGCCGGCGTGCATTATGACCGGCTGGAGGCGGAGGGGTCGTTGCAATGGCCGGCCAATGATGCCGCGCCGGACGGAACGCCGACCATGCATATCGACGGCTTCGTTCGGGGGAAGGGCAAATTCGTCGTCACCGACTATGTGCCGACCGACGAGAAGACCGGGCCGCGCTTCCCGCTGTTGTTGACCACCGGGCGCATCCTGTCGCATTATAATGTGGGCGCGCAGACGCGGCGTACGGCCAATACCGCTTGGCATCCCGAGGATCGGCTGGAAATTCATCCGAGCGACGCCGACAATCGTGGCCTGAAGGATGGCGATTGGGTGACGCTGCGCAGCCGGGCGGGGGAGACGACCTTGCGCGCGCTGATTACCGAACGGGTCGCGCCGGGGGTGGTCTATACGACCTTCCACCATCCCGAGACGCAGGCCAATGTCATCACCACCGACTATTCGGACTGGGCCACCAATTGCCCCGAATATAAAGTGACGGCGGTGCAGGTGATGGCGTCCAACGGGCCGAGCGATTGGCAGCAGGATTATGCGGAGCAGGCCCGGACCAGCCGCCGCATCGTCCCGCTGGAAGCGGCGGAATAGGCGGGACATATGAGCGACGATACGCATGTCATGTCCACCACCGACAGGCTGATCTACATGGCGCACCAGATCGCCCGCAACATGGCGATGATGGGCGAGGCGAAGGCGACGGAAGCGCTGGCCGAACATCTGACCCGCTTCTGGGATCCGCGGATGAAGGCGCAGATCGTCGCCATCGCGCAGGATCAGCCCGAACGGCTTTCGCCGACGGTAGCCGCCGCAGTGGCCCGAATGGCGCAGGGCCGGCCGGCGCCCGATGTCGATGCGGCGCAGTTCAACGCGGTGGATGAGGCGGGCCATTGCGACGCCGGTTGAGCGGGATGCCGTCTGCCGCTAGGCCGTGATCATGGATGATGCCGCCGCAAGCCCCCTGACATTCGATCGTTTGACACCCGACGGCGCAACGCGGGCCGTCGAGCGGCCATTGGCGGAAGAAGTGCCGGTCGCGATCGAATATAATGGCGCGGGCTATGCGGTGTTGATGGCGACGCCGAGCGATATCGGCGATCTGGTACAAGGGTTCAGCCTGGCCGAGCGGCTGGTGAGCCGGGACGATGCGCTGCTGGACATTGATGTGCATGATACAGGCGCGGGGATCGTTGCCCGCGCGACATTGCCGCCGCATCGCACCGATGGATTATTGGATCGGGTGCGGCATCGCGCGTCCGATTCCTCCTGCGGCCTGTGCGGGATCGAGAATCTGGAGCAGGCGATCCGGCCTTTGCCGCGTGTCACCACGAGCTCACGCGCGGACCGGGCGGCCATCTTCCGCGCGCTGGATGACTTGCGCGATCATCAGCCGTTGAATGCTGCGACCGGTGCGGCGCATGCGGCGGCCTGGGTCGGCGTGGACGGCGCGATCCGGCTGGCGCGGGAGGATGTCGGCCGGCACAATGCGTTCGACAAGCTGATCGGTGCGATGGTGCGGATGGGGGCGGACTGGGACGGGGGTTTTGCGCTGCTGTCGTCGCGCTGTTCCTATGAACTGGTGGAGAAGGCGGTGCTGGCCGATTGCCCCCTACTGGTCACCATATCCGCGCCGACCCGGCTGGCGGCGGAGCGGGCCGAGGCGGCCGGATTGCCGCTGGTCGTACTGGCGCGGTCCGACGCCCTGTTGCTGCGGGGCCACAGCGACATCCGCCAAACATAGGACCGCTTGGCAGCGTCCCGGCTTTCCCTTATGGCGCGCGCTGTGGGGGAGGCATGTCTTTCCTGCAACATGATCGCGCCGGTGCCCGGAAACGGGTTAATCGGGAATGTGGTGCGGGCGTCACAAGCGCCTTAATCCACGGCTGTCCCTGCAACTGTGAGCGGATAGCGCGATGCACTGGCCCCCAAAGGGCAGCCACTGGAGCAATCCGGGAAGGCGTGCATCGTGCCGTGACCCGCGAGCCAGGAGACCGGCCGGCGCTTGGTCGCTCTTGCTTTGGTCCAGGGGATGGTCGGGGCACGGTGGTTTTCCGTCGAGCGACGCCATGCGGCCGGGGCCGCATCGGGCTGCGGACGGGATATGGCGTCATCCCCCCGAAGGCCCGACCGCTTTCGGGCGGACGCCCCTGCCGACGTCGCACCGACGCTTTAGGGGCAATGACAATGTTGAAATATGGACTTTCGCTGGTGGCTCTGGTTGCTGCCAATCCGGCCTTGGCGCAGGCGGACGACGATATCGTCGTGACCGCCGCGGGCATCGAGCAGTCGCGCGACGAGGTCGGTCAGGCGATCACCGTGATCGACGCGGATACGATCAAAACGCGGCAGGCGATCGACGTGGTGGACCTGCTGGCGACGACGCCGGGCGTGCGTTTCAACCGCAACGGCACCGTCGGTGCGCAGACCGGCGTGTCGCTGCGCGGCGCGGAAACGACGCAGACGCTGGTGCTGATCGACGGGGTGAAGGTGAACGACCCCAGCGGCATCGGTGACGGCTATGATTTCGGCCCGCTGCTGACCGGGAATATCCGCCGGATCGAGGTGCTGCGCGGGTCCAACTCGGTGGTGCATGGCAGCCAGGCGATCGGCGGCGTGGTCAACATCATGACCGGCGTGCCGGCCGATGGCTTCGGCGCCAACGCTTCGGCCGAATATGGCTATAGCGACACGTTTAGCGCCAAGGCCGACATATCCGGTACCGCCGGTATCGCGTCGGGCGGCGTGGGCGCTGCCTATTTCCGCACCGATGGCATTTCGTCGGCCGCCAACGGCACAGAGCGCGACGGCAGCGAGAATATCGCCGCCAATGCACGATTGAAGCTGGCCTTTTCGGACAGCCTGAGCCTCGACCTGCGCGGCTACTATATTCATGCCGATCTGGACGTGGATGGCTTCCCGGCGCCGGCCTATGCTTTGGCCGATACGCCCGAAGTCGCCATTACCGACCAATATGTCGGCTATGCCGGCATCAACCTTGCGCTGCTGGACGGCAAGCTGACCAATCGGGCGGCCGTCACCTGGATGCGCAACGATCGCGACTATTATTCGGCGCGCGGCGCGGATGTCGATTATGGTTATAGCGGCACCAACCTGCGCTTCGAATATGAAGGCGTCTATGCACCGGTCGATCAGGCCAAGTTGGTCTTCGGTTACGAGCATGAGCGGCCGGACTATGATTATTTCGGCTTCGGCAGCACGACGAGCGCGAAGATCAACATCGACAGCGTCTATGCGCTGGCGATCGTGAAGCCCTTCACGGGCCTGGCCGTCACCGGCGGTGTGCGTCATGACGATCATAGCCAGTTCGGCGGCGCGACCACCTTTGGCGCCAACGCCAATTATTCGCCCAATGGCGGCGCGACCAATGTACGGCTGAGCTATGGCGAGGGGTTCAAGGCGCCGTCGCTCTATCAGTTGTACGACACGTTCAGCGGCAACAGGGCGCTGACCCCCGAACGGTCGAAAAGCTATGATATCGGTTTCGACCAGCGGCTGGATGGTGGCCGGGCGGTGCTGTCGGTCACGGCGTTCCAGCGCGATACCCGCAACCAGATCAATTATGACGTCTCGCTTCCGCCCTTTGGTGGCTACGCCAATCTGGACCGGACCCGCGCCAAGGGCGTGGAAGCCTCGATCGCCTTGAAGCCGGTGGACGCGCTGACCGTGACGGGCAGCTACTCCTATGTCGATGCGCGCGACCGGTCGGCCGGATCGGCCACCTATGGCAATCGCCTTGCCCGCCGCGCCGCCAATGCGGTGAGCGTGTCGGCCGACTATGTCTGGCCCTTCGGCCTGTCGACCGGCGCGACCGTCACGATGGTGGGCGACAGTTTCGACAATGCGGCGAACACGCGCCGGCTGGATGGCTATGCGCTGGCCGGCATCAGGGCCTCCTTCCCCGTGGGCGAGCAGCTCGAAGTCTATGGTCGCGTCGACAATCTGACCGATGAGAATTACCAGACGGCCTATGGTTACGGCACCTATGGCCGCGCTGCCTATGGCGGCGTGCGTGTCCGCTTCTGAGGGCTTTTGGCTGGGGTCAGCGCGGCGCGTTCAGGCGCGCCGTGATGGCCCTTGCCGCCTGCACATAGGCCGGGCCGCCGCACACGGTCCAGCTTTGCGGCAGGCTGATGCGCGGGATGGTGCGCAGCGCGGGATGGTGCAGCATTTCCGTGCCCTGATCGACCACCCGGTCGGTCGCGCTTTCCACGATCAGCCAGTCGGGGCGAGCGGCGACCATTTCCTCCAGCGATATCTGCGCCAGCATCGGCTTGCCGAGCCGGCTGGCGAGATTGGTGAGGCCAACGCGATGCATGAGATCGTCGATCAACGTGCCGGTGCCGGTCATATAGCCGCGCCGCTGATAATAGGCCGCGACCTTATCCCGGCCAATATGGGGCAGGGTGGCAAGATCGCGGTTCATGCCGGCGATCAGCGCTTCGCCCCGGTCGGCATGGCCGATGGCGCGCGCGACCTGACGGATCTGGTCGAGGATCGCGCCATAGCTTTCCGCACTGGCGAGGCCGAGCGTGCGCCAGTCGCCCGGCGGGGCACCGGCGACCTTGTCGGGGCCGATCGGATAGCCCAGGATCAGGTCGGGCTGGATCGCCAGCACTTCTTCCGACGGCCGGCGCAGGATTCGAAACCCGCGCGCCTTGTCCGCCGCCGCCGACAAGGTGGGGTCGCGGGCATTGCTGCTGAGCGCGGCGATCTGACCCGGATCGGCCAGTGCGAGCAGATATTGGTCGGCGCAGACATTGAGCGATACGATCCGACGTGGAGGCGCAGCCGCGCCGCTGAGCGCGAACAGGGCGGTCGCCGCAAGGATCATTCGGCCGATCATCCCCACCGCCTTAACAAGCACAGGCAAGGAGGCAAGCCATGAGCGCAGGCCGCTATCATCCCCTGTTGATCCCCGGCCTGGCGCTGATCGTCGTCGGCGCGGCCTTCGCCTCCATATTTCTGGGCGCGGTGACGATCAGCCCGACGCGCATCTGGGCTGTACTGACCGGTGGCGGCGACATGATCGCCCGCACCATCATATTGGACCTGCGCCTGCCGCGCATGCTGCTGGGCCTGCTGGTCGGCGCGATGCTGGGCGTGGCGGGGGCGGCGTTGCAGGGCTATCTGCGCAATCCGCTGGCCGAACCATCCGTGCTGGGCGCATCCAATTCGGCGGCACTCGGGGCAGTCTGCGCGCTCTATTTCGGCCTGTCCGAACTGCATCCGCTGGCATTGCCGTTGCTGGCCATCCTGGGCGGGGCGATCGCGATCCTGACGCTGTTCCTGCTGTCGGGATCGGCGGAAAGCCCGCTGACGCTGATCCTGGCCGGCATCGCCGTATCGACGCTGGCGGGGGCGGGGATCAGCCTGGCGCTCAACCTGTCGCCCAACCCCTTCGCCGCGATGGAAATCATGAGCTGGCTGTTGGGGAGCCTGGAAAATCGCAGCTATGACCATGTCTGGATCGCGCTGCCCTGCGTCATCGTCGGCGCGGCATTGCTGCTGGCCGACGGGCGGACGCTGGACGCGCTGACATTGGGGGAGGAAGGCGCGCAGGCGCTGGGCGTCAACCTGTCGGCGGCGCGGCTGCGCATGATGCTGGGCGTGGCGATCGGCGTGGGCGGCGCTGTGGCGGTGTCCGGTTCGATCGGCTTTATCGGCCTGATCGTGCCGCATCTGGTCCGGCCGCTGACCGACCGGTCGCCATCGGCCGTGCTGCTGCCCTCGCTGCTGGGCGGGGCGGCGCTGCTGACGCTGGCGGATATCGGCGTGCGGCTGATCCCGTCGACCAACGAACTGAAGCTGGGCGTGGTCACGGCGTTGCTGGGCGTCCCGGTCTTTCTTGTCCATCTGATGCGGGAGCGGCGGCTATGGTGACGATCGTTGCGGAAGGGCTGTCGGTCCGGCTGGGGCGCCATGCGGCGGTTCGGAATGTCGGCGTGACGATGGCGCCGGGGACGTTGGTGGGCGTGATCGGCCCCAATGGCGCAGGCAAGTCCACATTGATCCGCGCGCTGCTGGGGCTGGTAAAGCCGGAAGCCGGGCAAGTGTTGATCGATGGGCGCAATGTCGCCGGGCTGGATCGGCAGAGCGTGGCGAGGTCGATCGCCTATCTGCCGCAGGGTCAGACGCTGCACTGGCCGCTGGGTGTCGAGCGGCTGGTGGCGCTGGGACGGTTGCCGCATCTGGGCCCGCTGTCGCGCCTGTCGGCAGATGACGCGGCGGTGATCGAGGCGGCGATGGCGCGGGCCGATGTGCTGCATTTGAAAGGCCGGGTCGCGACCGAATTGTCGGGCGGTGAGCGCGCGCGCGTGCTGCTGGCGCGGGCATTGGCCGTGGGCGCGCGAGCGCTGATCGCGGACGAGCCGCTGGCCGCGCTCGACCCCGGACATCAGATCGACGTGATGGACCTGCTGCGGGCCGAGGCGCGGGACGGGGCGCTGGTGGTGACGGTGCTGCACGACCTCAGCATGGCGGCGCGCTATTGCGACCGGCTGCTGCTGATGGATGATGGCGCGCTGGTCGCGGACGGCGCGCCGATGGATGTGCTGACGCCCGACATATTGGCGCGCGTCTATGGCGTGACCGCCCGGATCGAGCGGGACGGGGACGTGCCGCTGATCCTGCCGATGGGGCGGGTCCGCTAAATCCTCCCCCTTGCGGGGGAGGATCGTCTTTTACTCGCCGAAGCCGCGCGGGGCGGGGTCGATCACGGTGATGGCGCCGGCGCCGACTTCGCCGACTTCCAGCGCGCGTTCGGCAACGCCCGCGCGGTTGAAGCGGAAGGCACCGTCAATGCCGGAAAAGCCACCGGCATCGCGCAGGCGGGCCGCCGGGAAGGGGGAGCCGGGCTTCCAGTCCTGCGCGATGCGGACGGTCAGCAGCACCGAATCATAGCCGAGCGACGACAGGCGGAAAGGCGCGCTGCCGTAGCGGGCGCGATATTTGTTGGCGAGCTGGCGATAGAGCGTGTCGGACACGCTGGCGAACCAAGCGCCACGCAGCACAGGGCTTGCGGCCAGCGCGGTGTCGGTGTTCCAGAGTTCCGTGCCCAACAGGCGCGCGGTGGCGCCGCCATTCTTGCGCACGATCGGCGCGACCTGCAACGCAACCCGGCCGCTGTCGGCGATGAGCAGCGCGTCATAGCTGGATGACGCCTGAAGCTTCTTCACCGCAGCGGTGATGGAGGCGGGCGATCGGTCGAAGGTCTGCATCGACACGACGGTGCCGCCGGCCTGCTCGACCGCGCGCAGCATGGCGTTGCCGGCCCGTTCGCCATAGACGCCACGCGGCACCAGCGCGCCGAAGCGGGTCAGACCCTTGTCCTTGGCATAATCGACGACGCGGTCGATCGACTGGGCGGTGTTGTAGCCCAGCACATAGACGCCGCTGCCCGCGATGCTGGCATCGTTGGAGAAGCTGACGACCGGCACATTGGCGCGCGCGGCGATAGGCCCGATGATGCGGGCATCCTCCGCCAGCAAGGGGCCAAGGATCAGGCGGTTGCCGTCGGCCAGTGCCTTGTTGACGGCGGCCGCCGCGCCCAGCGCCGTGTCATAGGTGGTGATGCGCACCCGGTCGGTCTTGGTATCCAGCAGCGCCAGCGTGGTGGCGTTGGCGATCGACTGGCCCACGCCCGCATTGGTGCCGGTCATCGGCACCAGCAGCGCGACGCGATGACGCGCGGTGTCGGTCGGCAGGCCCTGCACCACTTCGGGGCCGGTCGGCTGGGTGGGGCCAGTGGGCGCGACTGGTCCCGGCCCCTTGGGCACGATCGACTGACAGGCGGCCAGGAACAGCGCCGCCCCCATGAAGGCGATCCGTGCGCCCCTTTTTGCGGCGGCGAACATGTTTGCTTGCCGGGGGGCATCCGTCTCTGTCATCTGGCGTCCTTATGGAAACTGAACCTTCAGGGCTTGAACCCGGGCTTTATATCGTGGCGGGGCCAATCGGCAACCTTGGTGACCTTACGCCGCGCGGGGCGGAAGTCCTGCGGTTGGCCGATGTGGTCGCCGTGGAAGATACACGGGTGAGCGCGCGCCTGCTGCGCCATGCCGGGTCGGACCGGCCGATGGTCCCCTATCATGATCATAGCGCGGAAAATGTGCGGCAGCGACTGGTGGAGCGGATGGGCCACGAATCGGTCGCCTTGCTTTCGGATGCGGGGACGCCGCTGATTTCCGATCCGGGGTATAAGCTGGTGCGCGACGCGCGGGCGGCGGGGCGCAGGATCACGACCCTGCCCGGCCCCAGCGCGGCGATCGCGGCGCTGACGCTGTCGGGGCTGCCGACCGATCGTTTCCTGTTCATGGGTTTCCTGCCCAGCAAGGCGAAGGCGCGGGGTGATGCGCTGGACGAGGTGGCGGCGCTGCGGGCGACCTTGGTCTTTTACGAAAGCGGGCCGCGCCTGTCGGACAGTCTGGCGTCGATGGCCGCGCATCTGGGCGACCGGGATGCTGCGGTCAGCCGGGAAATCAGCAAGACGTTCGAGGAGACGGCGACGGGGACGTTGACCGAATTGTCCGCCCGCTACGCCGATGCGCCGCCCAAGGGGGAGATCGTCGTGACCGTCGGACCGCCCGGAGAAGCACCACCGGCGAGCGCGGAAGATGCCGACGCGGCGTTGCTCGAGGCGCTGACGCGGTTGCCGGTATCGAAGGCGGCGGGCGAGGTGGCGAAGAAGCTGGGTCTGGACCGGCGGACGCTCTACGACCGGGCGACGGAATTGAAGGCCGCGGAAGCCGAGGAATGAGCAAACAGCAGGCGGAGAAGCGCGGGCGTCAGGCCGAACGCATCGCCGCCTGGTGGCTGCGGCTGAAAGGCTGGCAGATTGTGGGCCGCCGCATGCGGACCCCGGCGGGCGAGGTCGATCTGGTCGCGCGACGCGGCAGCATGATCGCCTTCGTCGAGGTGAAGGCGCGGGGGAGTGCGGCGGACCTCAACCTGGCGATCGACGAGCGCAGGCTGGCGCGGGTCGCAGCGGCGGCGGAAATATTGTGGCATGATCTGGCGAAACCGGGCGATGATATGCGAATCGACGTCATCCTCCTTGCGCCGGGCCGCGCGCCGCGCCATCTGGCCAATGTCTGGCATGGGGGATAGGCGTCTCGCTTCCCCGTTCGTCCTGAGTTGCCGCCGAGCTAAGTCGAGGTGGCGTATCGAAGGATGGGTGCTGGGCGATGCTTCGATACGGGACTTCGGCTTCGCTCAGTCCCTACTCAGCACGAACGGATATGGAAGGAAGCCGCGCGCATGACCGAACTCAACCCCCTGACCGTCGCGATGCAGATGGACCCCATGGAGGGGATCAAGATCGGGGGCGATTCGACCTTCCACATCATGCTGGCGGCGCAGGCGCGGGGGCACAGGCTCTATCATTATCTGGCGCCGGACCTGACCTTCCGCGACGGCCGGGTGCTGGCGCAGGCGCGGCCGGTGAAGGTGCAAAAGGTGCAGGGCGACCATTTCGCGTTCGGTGAGCCGGAGCTGCTGGATCTGGGCCGCGACGTCGATGTCGTGTGGATGCGGCAGGATCCGCCCTTCGACCTCAGCTACATCACGGCCACCCATTTGCTGGAACGGGTGCAGGATGAGACTTTGGTGGTGAACGATCCCGCCAGCGTCCGCAACGCGCCTGAAAAACTGTTCGTGCTGGATTATGCGCGCTTCATGCCGCCAACGATGATCACTCGCGACCTGGCCCAGGTGAAGACGTTTCTGGCCGAGCATGGCGAGATCGTGGTGAAGCCTTTGTACGGCAATGGCGGCGTGGCGGTGTTCCATGTCGGCAGCAACGGCGCGAACCTGTCGTCGCTGGTGGAACTCTTCAACGCGTCATGGGTCGAACCCTTCATGGTGCAGGCCTTCATCCCCGGCGTCGCGGAAGGCGACAAGCGGATCGTGCTGATCGACGGAGAGGTCGCGGGCGCGGTCAACCGCATTCCGGGCAAGGGTGAGATCCGATCGAACCTGGCTGTCGGCGGATCGGCGGCCAAGACCGAATTGACCGATAAGGAGCGCGAAATCTGCGCCGCGCTTGGCCCGGAACTCAAGGCGCGCGGGCTGTTGTTCGTGGGGATCGACGTGATCGGCGGCGAATGGCTGACCGAAATCAACGTGACCTCGCCGACCGGCATCGTGTCGATCGACGCGTTCGACGGCACGGATACGGGCGGGCTGATCTGGGATGCGATCGACGCGCGATTGGCAGCGCGGGCGGCGGCGTGAGGCCATGCACCCCGTTCAACCGTTCGTCCTGAGTAGCCATTGAGCCTGTCGAAATGGCGTATCGAAGGATTTTTTGCGTGACGCTTCGATACGAGGCTTCGACAGGCTCAGCCTCTATTCAGCACGAACGGGTTTAGGGATATGACCGACTGGGTGCTCCGCCTGATCGACGCGGGTGGATATTGGGGGATCTTCTTTCTGATGATCCTGGAAAATGTCTTTCCGCCGATCCCGTCCGAACTGATCATGGGCATTGGTGGCATTCGCGTCGGCCAGGGGCGGATGGCGATGGAATGGCTGCTGCTGGCCGGCACCATCGGCACCACCATCGGCAATTATTTCTGGTATCTGGTCGGCCATATGCTGGGCTTTGCCCGGTTGAAGCCATTGGTCGATCGCTATGGCCGCTGGGCGACGCTGGAATGGCGCGATGTCGAGGCGCTGGACCGGCTGTTCGGCAAATATGGCCAGATCGTCGTCTTCGTGTTTCGCTTCATGCCGGCGTTCCGCACGATGATATCGCTGCCGGCCGGGCTGTTCCGCATGGGGCATGTCCGTTTCCTGTTGTGGACCACCGGCGGGGCGCTGATCTGGAACGTCATCCTGGCCTATGCCGGCTATGTGCTGGGGCAGAATTTCCGCAACATCGATCATTATGTCGGGCCGGCTGCGACCGCCTGCGTCGTCGGGGCGGTGCTGCTCTATCTCTGGCGGCTCGCGACCTGGCGGCCCAAAGGCTAGAAGGGGATCTTCACCCCCACCATCACCCGTTGGGAGGTGGTGCCGTTGCTGAAGCTTTGGCTTTCGGCACGGACATTGCCCTTCACCTTGCCGAACAGCCCCATTTCCGCGCGGCCGAGTGGCGGTTCGCTATTCAATGGGACAGGCTCGTTATCGACCCGCTGGCTCTGGCGGCGCGCGGTGACGACGATGGCGTTGGCGTCAGGTGAGGGCTTCACCTTCTTCAGGTCGAAATCGGCAGGAATGTCGGCGGCGCCGACGCTTTGCAGGGCCAATATCAGACGCAGCATCATCGCATTCCCCTTCGGGCCGAGGAAGATGCAAGCTGTCCTGCGATTGCGGCCGATATAAGGCGATTTCAGGCGCGCGGGTGGGCGTTGCGGTAGATGTCGAGCAGATGGGCGGCATCGACCTGCGTGTAGATTTGGGTCGAGGACAGGCTGGCATGGCCTAGCAGTTCCTGAAGGGAGCGCAGGTCCGCGCCGCGGCCGAGCAGATGGGTCGCGAAACTATGGCGTAGCGCATGCGGCGTGGTGCGGTCCGACAGGCCGAGGCGCCCGCGCGCGCCCTGCACTGCGCGGCGGATCAGCGCGGGGGAAAGCGGCCCTCCGCGCGCACCCCGGAACAAAGGCTCGTCTCGGGCCGGCGGATAGGGGCAGAGGTCGAGATAGGCGGTGATCGCGTCGCGCACCTGCGGCAGCAAGGGCACGATGCGGGTCTTGTTCCGCTTGCCGGTGACGCGCAGCGTATCGGCCAGCGGCAAAATGTCGCCGTTCAGGCCCATCGCCTCCCCGATGCGCAGGCCCGCGCCATAGAGCAGCAACAGCACCGCCCAGTCGCGTGCGCCGATCCAGCCGTCGCGGGCGGTTTCGGCGATATCCTGCGCCAGCGCGATCGCTTCGTCGGGGGAGATGGGGCGGGGTAGGCCACGCTTGACCCGTGGGCCTTTGAGATGCGGCACGCGGGCATCGTCGCCGCCGACGAAATTCAGGAAACCGCGCACGGCGGACAGTTCACGCGCGGCGGACAGGTTGCCGATGCCGTCGGCGCGGCGGCTGGACAGGAAAGCGCGCAGGTCGGCCTGATCGAGGCTGGCGAGCATGGTGGCGGTGACGGCTTCCCCGCGATGCTCCGCGAGGAAGGCGATCAACCGCTCCGCCGTGGCGATATAGGCGCGCACGGTGTGGGTGGAACGGCGCCGATCAAGCGCGAGATGCTGGCGCCAGCGTTCGGGGAGGGCAGCGCTCATGTTGGAAAAGCCGCGCTTAACTTCGCACATTTCCCCCTGAATGCGACATTTTGGAACAGGAGTTGGACATATTGTTGCGAGGTGGGCGAGGGTGAGGAGGGGTGCGGCGTCGGCATGGGGGAAGCATAGCAGAGAGGGGCGGAGTAGGACAGTTGAACGGCGGGTAGGGGTAGCTAGCGGAATGGCTGCTTGCCTTAACCCTCTCCCGTTTTTCACGGGAGAGGGTTGGGTGAGGGCCTTTTTCTTGCTGGCAGAGAGTGCTTGGTCAGAAAGAAAAAAAAGACCCTCACCGACTGCGACTAGGCAGCAGGCTGCCAAGTCTTCGTTGCCTCTCCCGCGAAGGCGGGAGAGGGTCAAAGGGGCGTTCGACTTTGGTCGATTGCAGTCATACCCTCTTTCGTCATGCCGGGCTTGACCCGGCATCCCGCTTCTCTCGCGGTACGCTGCGTCCAGAAAAGCGGGGCCCCGGATCAAGTCCGGGGTGACGACCAAGCTAAGTCTCGCTTTTGCTGTTTCAAGACATGCCGCCTCGGCGATTGCCCCGCCGCCCACCCTTGAAATCCGCGCGTAAATGGGCACATGGGTGGGCATGGCACCTCCCTTCGATCCGGCCGACCTGCCGACCGGCGTCATGATGGCGCTCAGCCCTCTGGTTCATCGCGTGCTGGCGCCCAATCCGTCGCCTTTCACCTATACGGGCACGCAGACCTATATCGTCGGCGCGCAGGCGGTGGCGGTGATCGACCCGGGGCCGGACGATGCCGATCATCTGGCGGCGCTGACCGCCGCGATTGCGGGGCGGCCGGTGGTGGCGATATTATGCACCCATACCCATCGCGACCATAGCCCCGCCGCGCGGCCGTTGAGCGACCTGACCGGCGCGCCGGTCATCGGTTGCGCGCCGCTGACGCTGGACGATGACGGGCCGCGCGCGGATGCGGCTTTCGACGCCGATTATCGGCCAACCCAAGTGCTGGCCGATGGCGATCAGGTAAGTGGTCCGGGATGGACGTTGGCGGCGGTGGCGACACCGGGCCATACGTCCAACCATCTATGTTTCGCCCTGCTGGAGGAAAAGGCGCTGTTCAGCGGCGATCATGTGATGGGCTGGTCCACCAGCGTCATTTCGCCGCCCGATGGCGACATGACCGATTATATGCGGTCCATGCAGTTGCTGCTGGGCCGCGACGATGTCGTCTATTACCCGGCCCATGGCGAGCCGATCGAGAATCCGCAGCGGTTGGTGCGCGGGATGATGGGGCATCGCAAGCAGCGGGAGGGGCAGATATTGCGCTTCCTCGAACGCAATGGCGACAGCGCCATCCCGGACATGGTGGCGGAGATGTACAAGGGCGTCGATCCGCGCCTGCATGGCGCCGCCGGACGATCGGTGCTGGCGCATCTGATCGACCTGGGCGGTCGGGGACTGGCCGAACCCACCGGGGACGGTCGATGGCAGATGCGTTGACAGGCGCATTGAAACGCTATGCCGGGCCGATCGGCGCCGCGTTGCTGATCCTGTTCGTGGGCGCGGCGATGCTGGTCGGCTGGCAGCGCTATAATCGCGACTATGTCGTGGCGGTGGAGGATGACGGGTCGGCGGTGACGAAGATCATCGCCGAAAAGATCGCCGGCACCAGCGACCTGCGCGTGTCGCGGCTGAACGGTGTGGTCCAGAGTACGGCGCAGGATGTGCGCGGCTTTGGCTGGCTGAAATCCGACCAGGTGGTGAAGATGCCCTATTCGGTCGACTATTTCATCGACCTGTCGGGCCTGACCGCGCGCGATCTGGAATGGGATGCAAAGAGCCGGACGCTGATCGTGAACGCGCCGGACGTGAAGCCGGACAAGGCCAATGTGGACGAAGCGCGCCGGACTTTGGTGCGCACCAGCGGCATGTTCGTCACGCGCGAGGCGGGCGAGGCATTGAGCCGCAAGGCGTCCGCCCATGCGCAGGCGCGGGCGGAAGCCTCCGCCCGGTCGCCCGAACGCATGGCACAGGCGCGCGAATATGGACGCAATGCGACGGCCAGGCTGATGAGTGCGCCGCTGGCCGCGATGGGTTTTGGCGATGCGCGGGTGATCGTGACCTTCCCGTCGGAGCGCAGGGCGGATCATCGCGAGCAATGGGACGTCACCACACCGATCAACGAGGTACTGGCAAACCGGAGACAGGCCCGCTAGGGCGCGCGGTAAGCCCGCTTTGCAGGGACGCAGGAGTTACAGGGTATGAACGCTTTCACCGGGATTCCGCAGGGCACCGACCTGCGTGCTGAAATCGAGCGGTTGCGCAAGGAGCGCAATGCCGTGATCCTTGGCCATTATTATCAGTCGCCCGAAATTCAGGATCTGTCCGATTTCGTCGGCGATAGCCTGGAACTGTCGCGCAAGGCGGCGGAGACGGACGCCGACGTCATCGCTTTCTGCGGCGTGCGCTTCATGGCGGAAACGGCCAAGATCCTGTCGCCGGACAAGATCGTCGTGCTGCCGGACATGGACGCCGGTTGCAGCCTGGAAGACAGCTGCCCGCCGGCCCAGTTCAAAGCGTTTCGCGAGGCGCATCCCGATCATATTGCGCTCAGCTACATCAACTGTTCGGCCGAGGTGAAGGCGCTGTCCGACATCATCGTGACGTCTTCGTCCGCTGAAAAGATTCTGGCGCAGATCCCTAAGGATCAGAAGATCATCTTCGGCCCCGACAAGCATCTGGGCGGGTACCTCAAGCGCAAGCTGGGCCGCGACATGCTGTTGTGGCCGGGCGTGTGCATCGTGCATGAGGCGTTCAGCGAGACGGAGTTGCTGAAGCTGAAGGCCGTCCACCCCGATGCGCCGATCGCCGCGCACCCCGAATGTCCGCCCTATATCGTCGATCATGCCGATTATGTCGGGTCGACCAGCGGCATCCTGGACTTTGCCAAGACGATGCCCGGCGACACGCTGATCGTGGCGACCGAACCGCATATCATCCACCAGATGCAGAAGTCCGTGCCGGACAAGAATTTCATCGGGGCGCCCGGTGCGGACGGCAACTGCAACTGCAACATCTGCCCCTATATGGCGCTCAACACGATGGAGAAGCTGTATCTGTCGCTCCGCGACTTGCAGCCGCGCATCGAAATGGACGAGACGCTGCGGTTGCAGGCGAAGAAGAGTCTGGACCGGATGCTGGAAATGGCCAGCGGCACGGTAGGGCAGGGCGATGTGGGCGCGCGGCCCTGACATGACCGCCTTCTCCCTACCCGGTTTCGACCTTGATGCTTTCGTGGCGGCCACGCTGGCCGAAGATCTTGGCCCCGATGGGCGCGATGTGACCAGTGAGGCGGTGATCCCTGCCGATGCGGTGTTCGACGGGGTGATGGACAGCCGGGACGATGTGACGCTGGCGGGGTTGCCGATCGCGGTAGCGTTCTTCCGGGCGCTGGATCCGGAGGTCGAGATCGAACTGCTGCATCGCGATGGCGATCGGGTGACGGCCGGGACCGACATCCTGCGCATCCGGGGCAAGGCGCGGGCGATGCTGACGGCGGAGCGGTCCGCGCTCAATACGGTGCAGCATCTGACCGGCATCGCGACGATGACGCGGGCCTATGTCGATGCGATCCTGGGGACCGGCGCGACCTTGCTCGACACACGCAAGACTATTCCGGGGCTTCGGGTGCTGGAAAAATATGCCACGCGGCAGGGCGGCGCGACCAATCATCGCATGGGCCTGTGGGATGCGGCGATGATCAAGGACAATCATGTCGCCGTCGCCGGATCGGTCGACGAAGCGGTGCGCCGCGCGGCGGCGGCGGGCGTCGAGCGGATCATCGTCGAGGTCGACCGGGTGGACCAGATCGAGCCGGCGCTGGCCGCTGGCGCCACCCATTTGCTGCTCGACAATATGGATGCGCCGACGCTGCGCGGGGCCGTGACGCTGATCGGTGGGCGGGTGCCGACCGAATCCTCGGGCGGGGTCACGCTGGACACGATTCGCGCCAAGGCGGAAACGGGCGTCACCTATATCAGCGTCGGCCGACTGACCCAGTCGGCGCCGGCGGCCGACATCGGACTGGATTTCGCTTATGCTTAAAATGCTGCTGCCCCTCATCGCGATCGCCATGCCGGGCGTGGCCATGGCACAGGCCAATCAGTGCCGCCTGCCGGAAGTGATCGCGCGGCCGAAGATCGAGGGGCCGACGGCCGATGATCCCAAGCGGGTGCTGCCGATCGGCTATTATACGCTCGCCGTCAGCTGGGCGCCGCAATATTGCAAGACGTCGCGGGGCGGTGCGCGCGATGCGTTCCAGTGCCAGTCGGGCAATGATTTCGCCTTCACCCTGCATGGGTTGTGGCCGGACGGCTATGGGCAGGAATGGCCGCAATATTGCAAGGCTTCGGGTGTCCTGCCGCGTAAGGTGGTCCGCGATCACCTCTGTTCGACGCCGTCGGTGCAGCTGATCCAGCATGAATGGGAAAAGCACGGCACCTGCATGCCGACCAATCCGACCAAATTCTTCGCCCTGTCGCGCAAGCTTTATCAGGGGCTGCGCTATCCCGACATGGCGGCGCTGGCTGCGCGGCCGACCTTGTCGGCGCGGGATTTCGCGCAGGCCTTTGCAGCGGAGAATAAGGGGATGGTCGCGGACGGCATTCGCCTGAACGTGACGCGCGACGGCGCGCTCAGCGAAGTGTGGATCTGCATGAACCGCAACTATCGCTACATCAGCTGCCCGCCGCAGCAGGGCGGGGTGAAGGACCGGGCGCAGTTGCGGATCGAACCGAAGGCCTGATTATGCGTCGATCGTCACCGTCGCGGGATGGTGGCGATCGAGATGCTTGCGGATGATGCGCAGATTCTTGGTGTTCGACTTGTAGAGAAAGTCGAACAGGTCGCCGGCGAAGGGAATGGCGCCGATCACCGTATCCACGCCGACATTGGCGGCCATGCGGGTGATCTGCCATTTCGACATGCCAAGGTTCCGGGCTTCCCACACGATCCAGGCGCCCATGGCGGCGGTGGCAAGATCGCCCACCACCGGGACCAGCCCGACCAGACTGTCGAGGCCCACGCGATATTTGGTGCCCGGAATGACGAACAGCCCTTCCAGCACCGCCTCCATCGCTTCGATCCGACGGCGGATCGAGGCGGGGTCGCGGCCGAAACCGGGCATTTCGCGCGCGATACGGTCGAACTGGTCCTGGGAAATCGCCATCTGAAAATTCTCCTCGGCCCCCTTAATTGGTGGTGCGCAAGAGATGGTTCAATGGGTGGCGCGCGCGGGCGGATAATTGGAAGCCGGTGAGGCGCTTCGACACCAGCGACCAGCGCACCGGCGCCCCCAGAGGGATATAGCCGTTGTGGCCGACCATCTGCGCCTCCGCCTCGGCGATGCGGGCGACCCGTTCGTCCATGGTCGGGGCCAGGCTGGCAGCGTGAAGCTGCGCATCGGCGGCATCGCTGCAATGGATTTTCCGCGCGCAACCGATACGGCCCAGATACCAGAGCGCGCTGTCATAGGCGGCGACTTCATCGACCAGCCGCAGATCGGCTTCGGCGGTGAGCGCCACGCGCCGGATGGGCAGGCCGATGGTGGCGAGGTCGCGGCGCAGCATGCCGAACAATAAGGTGGCACCGGGGCCGCGTGGTAGGGCGATGCGCAGCGGCGGCGGCGCACGGTTATCGGCGCGCCAGCGGGTGACGCTGGCCCCGGCCTGCGCGCGCCGCTGGTCGAGCGGCAGCCCCGCCCAGTCGGGATCGGTGGGCGCGCGGCCAAGGTCCATCTGATCGGGCAGCAGCCGCTCGCTGGTCGCCCAGCCGCCCAGTGGGAAGAGGGCGGGCAGCTGGCTGCGGTCGATGCTCATGTTAATCGCGGCGCGGATGGCCGGATCGTCCAGCAGCTTGCCCTGACCGGTGACCGCAAGGCCGAGCAGGCCGTTGACCGGATCGACCCGGACGCTGTTCCGGTCGACACCGGCCGGCACCAGCAGCGGCAGGTCGGTAAAGCGGCCACCCAGCACCAGCGCGGCATCCCTTTCCCGGAAGCGGATGATCGCCAGCGCAGCACGTTCGGCGCGCAGAACCAGCGTTTGGGAAGGGGATGGCGGTTCGTCGGGGTCGTCACCGGTCGTGCGGTCCACGGGCGTCAGATAAGAGGCGTTGCCCTTGGTCGCGCGGCGATAGGGGCCGGTGCCGCCGTCGCGCGACAGCACGGCCATCTGCGGCTGAGCCAGCATTTGCAGCACATAAGGGCGCGGGGCGGTCAGGCGGATTTCGATCACTTCGCCGGTCATCGGCACGACCGACTGCACCACATCGAGCGGACCGTCCGGGTCGAGCCGGCGCAGCGATTCGATTCGCGCCATCAGCATGCGGGCGACATCGGGGGCGGTGACGCGCGCGCCATTGGCCCAGAAAGCGCGGCGCAGGCGGAAAATATAGGATCGCCCGTCATCCTCCACGATCCAGCGCTGTGCCAGCGCGGGCAGGATTTCCCCGCTGGCGTCGAAGGCGACCAGCCCTTGTGCCGTCGCCTCCAATATCAGCTTGGCGCCAGGGTCGGGCAGATGGAGCAGCGGTTTCGCGAAATCGTCTTTATCGCCCAGTACGCTCACGACGACCGGCCCCTTGCCCTCGTCCGAACAGCCGCTTGCGAGCAGGGCCAGCCCCGCTCCGGCGACCAGCGTGGCGCGGCGGCAAGACCGGGCGAAGGGGGTGAAGATGAACATGCTGATCGAAGGCTTAGAGCATTTGGGGGGCAGGTGGAAACACCCGAAGGGCAGGAAGACGCGCCCATCGCGATAAGCCAGCGATGACGGACCTCCCGCTGCCATGCACCCGCGACGCTTCTCGACCATTCCTCCACCGCTGTCATCAAAGTGAGATGTAAATGTCATTTTCACGTCATCAAACTGACATAATGCTCCGCCGCATTCGGATCGGAGGCGGGGCCATGACAGGATCAAGATGGAAAGGCGCGATGCTGGCGGTAAGCCTGATCGCCCTGATGCCGGAGGTGGCGCAGGCGCAGAGCAACGCCGCGTTGCAGCAGCAGATAGACGAGTTGAAGGCGCAGGTGCAGGCGCTCACGTCCGCGCTGGCCGCCAGCAGGAATGCGCCGGCGCCAGGTCCGACGCCCGGTCCTGCGGCCGCACCGGTGGCTGGCGAGGGCGCGTCCTCCGCTCTGGCCGCGACGTCCACGCCGCCTGCCGCCGCGCCGGTCGCCGTCGCGGCATCGGCGCCATCGCCCAAGTCGAAGGCCTGGTACGAAAAGCTGTCGCTGCGCGGCTATACTCAGATGCGCTACAACGCCTTCCTGTCCGGCGACGATAGCGCACCGGCGGGCGTATCGCGCCTGCGGTCCGTCCATGACAGTGCGATTTCCGATCGTGGCGGCTTTTCGCTGCGTCGGGCGCGGCTGGTGTTGCAGGGCGATGTGTCCGATCGCGTATCGCTCTATTTCCAATCCGATTTCGCGACGGCGGTGAACAATCAGGCCGGCAGCGAACGGCGCGAGGGCTATGTCCAGTTGCGCGATGCCTATGCCGACATCTTCATCGACAAGGACAAGAATTTCCGCCTGCGCCTGGGCCAGTCCAAAGTGCCCTATGGCTGGGAGAATATGCAGTCCTCGTCCAATCGCCTGACGCTGGACCGAAGCGACGCGATCAACAGCGCGGTGCCCAGCGAGCGCGATCTGGGCGTCATCGCTTATTATACGCCGCCGTCGGTGCAGAAGATCTGGGACCGGCTGGGGGATGACGGGCAAAAGCTGTTCGGCAATTACGGCGCCTTCGGCGTCGGCGTGTTCAACGGTCAGGGTATCAACCGGACCGAGCAGAACCGGGGATTGATGAAGGTCGCCTTTGCCACATGGCCTTTCGACCTGGGCGGGCAGGTGGTCGAAATCGGCGGGTCGGCGATGTTGAACGATGTCCAGCCCGAATTGCGCAGCGGATCCATCAGCCCGGTTGCCTACAAGGATAATCGCGTCGGCCTGCACGCGATGCTCTATCCGCAGCCCTTCGGCATCCAGGTCGAATGGAATTGGGGCAAGGGGCCGGAATATGACTTGGCCAGCCAATCGATCGACACCAAGAAGCTGAGCGGTGGCTATGTCCAGATGATGTACCGCCTGCCCACCGATACGGTCGGTACGTTGATCCCCTATGGTCGCTGGCAGCGCTATCGCGGCGGATGGAAGGCATCGACCAGCGCGCCGCGACTGGAAACCGATGAACTCGAACTGGGTGTCGAGTGGCAGATATGGAAGGCGCTGGAATGGACGCTGGCCTATGCCCGGATGAAGCGGAGCGAGGCGGACGAGCGGCGCGTGGGCCGGGCCGAAGGTAGCCTGATCCGTACGCAGGTGCAGTGGAATTATTGATCGGAAGCGGGGGCGGTTCGGCCTTATGCGTCCTCTCCTGTGAAGACGGGAGAGGGCCAAGGATAGCGTCCCACACCCGAAGCCGGCACTTTACGCCCCGATGCGGCGCCCACGAAGAAGGGGCGGCAACCCGAAGGTGCCGCCCCTGTTTCTCCGGCTGAAACCGGATCGGTGTGCCCCGACGCTTTCGCACCGGGGCCAGTCCGATTACTTCAGCTCGACGGTCGCGCCGGCTTCTTCAAGCTGCTTCTTCAGCTTGTCGGCTTCGTCCTTGTTCACGCCTTCCTTGACAGCCTTGGGAGCGCCTTCGACCAGAGCCTTGGCTTCGGTCAGGCCCAGGCCGGTGATGGCGCGGACTTCCTTGATGACGTTGATCTTCTTGCCACCGTCGCCGGTCAGGATCACGTCGAATTCGGTCTGCTCTTCAGCAGCCGGTGCAGCGGCGGCAGCGGCCGGGCCGGCAACGGCGACGGCAGCAGCGGCGCTAACGCCCCACTTTTCTTCCAGAGCCTTCGACAGTTCGGCGGCTTCGAGGACGGTGAGGGCCGAGAGCTGGTCGACCAGAGCGTTGATGTCTGCCATGATATATTTCCTTTTTTGGGGCGAAATGCCCCGTCAGATGAGGGTCAAAAAAACAGGTCGGGAACGACTTACGCCGCTTCCTTCTCCGCATAGGCGTTGAAGACGCGCGCAAGCTGCGCAGCCGGTGCCTGGGTGACGGTTGCGAGCTTGGTAGCCGGGGCGACCAGAAGGCCGACCAGCTTCGCACGCAGTTCATCCAGCGACGGCATCGATGCGAGCGCCTTGACGCCCTCTGCATCGAGCAGCACTTCACCCATCGCGCCGCCAACGATCTCAAGCTTGTCGTTGGTCTTGGCGAAATCGATCGCAACCTTGGCGGCTGCAACCGGGTCGACCGAGGTGGCCAGACCAACCGGGCCGGTGAGCAGGTCGCTCAGGCCGGTGTAGCTGGTGCCATCAAGGGCGATACGGGCGAGGCGGTTCTTCGTAACCTTGTAGGTCGCGCCGGCTTCGCGCATCTTCTGGCGCAGGACGGTCGACTGTGCGACGGTCATGCCGAGGTTGCGGGTCACGACGACCACGCCAACTTCGTTCAGTTCTGCGTTCAGCGCGGAAACGACATCAGCTTTCTGATTACGATCCATGCCATTACTCCACTTCATGTTCGCTTCGCCCGGAAGGTCCAAGCGAACGGCTAAAACCCGCAAGCCTGTTGGGCGCGCGGGGCACTAAGTCCGAAAGGGGAGAGATCGACCGGCCATGTCCCCTCAAAGGAACAGGCAGACCCGAATCGGGTGCATGACCCGTTCGGTAAAGAACTTTTCCCCGTCTAGGCTGGGCATTAAGAAGGGCATATTCCCTTCACCAACTGTCTCGGACGGAAGATCGGCGGGGTTCAGCCACCGATCTGCTGGCGCGCCATTAGGGGAAATGGACGGCGATGTCACGCGGTTTCTGTTCGTTGCGCAGGCGCGCGCGATGGAGGATAGCGAGCTATCATGCCATATCGAACGGGCATGGGGGGTATAGACAGGGAGAAGTTATGAAATTGCGACGTGCAGCGAAGCTGGTGGTTGCAGTCTTGGCTGTTGGCGTTGGTGCGACGGCGGGGCAGGCCGGTCTTTATCAGGATGATTTGAGCCGTTGTCTGGTTTCCGCGGCAAAGCCCGAGGACAGGACGATGTTGCTGCGCTGGGTTTTTGCCGCGATGGCCTCCAATCCCAAGATCAAGGATATGTCGCAGGTATCTGCCGATCAGGCCAAGTCCTTGAGCGTCAACGCGGCTGGCCTGATGCAGCGTTTGATGCTGACGGATTGCCATCGGCAGACGGTCGAGGCGATCAAATATGAAGGTGCTGGTGCGATCCAGCAGGCGTTCGGCACATTGGGGCAGATCGCCATGGCTGACCTGATGCGGGAAGATGCCTCCAACGCCTATATGTCCGATCTCACCAACCATCTGGACAAGCCGCAGTGGGAGGCGTTGATGGCGGAAGCGGGCGTGAAGGCGCCGGCGCAGAAATAGGCCATGCCGTTCAGGCGGTTCGGTATCTAGACCCGGTCCGCCTGCACCACCACGTCGATCGCCCGCAACGCCGACAATATGCGGTTCAAATGCTGCGCGTCCGCCACTTCCAGGTCGATGATGTCGGTGTGGAAGGGGCCTTCGCGGTTGACCAGTTGCAGGTTGAGGATGTTCGCCTTGGTCGCGCCGAAGACGTTGGCGACGGCGGCCAGCGCGCCCGGCTGGTTTTTGACGATGACGGAGAGGCGGGCGGTCCCACCCTTCGACTTGCTGTCCCACGACAGGTCGACCCAGTCGTCGTCCTGATCCACCTCCAGCGAGCGGCAGTCGATCGTGTGCACCTCGATCGGTTCGCCGGTGCGGCGCACGCCCACGATCCGGTCGCCCGGCACGGGGTGGCAGCAATCGGACAGATTATAGGCGATGCCGGGCGTCAGGCCGCGGATCGAGACGGGTTCGTGCTGGCGCGGATGCGCTTCGGCCATGCCTTCATGCGAGGTGGAGCCGGGGACCAGCGCCTCCATCACTTCGCTGTCGAGCAGGCGGTGGGTCGCGATCGCCACCATCAGCCCGGCGCGATCCTCCAGCTTCAGACGTTTCAACGCGGCGGTCAGCGCCTTGTCGCCCAGTTCCTTCGCCAGGTCTGGGGAGAAGCGGCCCACGATCTCGTCATAGAGCTTTTCGCCCAGCTTGATTTCCTCGCCCCGCTGTTTCTGGCGGATGTAGCGGCGGATGGCGGCGCGGGCCTTGCCGGTGATGGCGAAGGTCAGCCAGCCGGGCTGCGGTTCCTGCCCTTCGGATTTCAGGATTTCGACCTGATCGCCATTTTCAAGGTTGGTGCGCAGCGGCACGACGCGGCCGTTGACCTTGGCCCCGACCGTCTGGTTGCCGAGCGAGGTGTGGACCGCATAGGCGAAGTCCACCGGGGTCGACCCCTTGGGCATCTGATGCAGCTCACCCTTGGGCGAGAAGGCGAAGATGCGGTCCTGATACATGGCCATGCGGGTATGTTCGAGCAGCTCGTCCGCATCCTGGCTCTGCTCCAGGATTTCGACCAGGTCGCGCAGCCAGGCGGCATGATGGTCGGTGGCGTCGCCCTTCTGCTTGTAGGCCCAATGCGCCGCCAGGCCGAGTTCGGCGTCATTATGCATGTCGCGGCTGCGAATCTGCACCTCGATCCGGGCATTGTCCTGATGGATGACCGTGGTGTGCAGCGACTGATAGCCGTTGCGCTTGGGCGTGGAGATATAATCCTTGAACCGGCCGGGCACCATCTTGAACGTCTGGTGGATGATGCCGAGCGCGCGGTAGCAGTCTTCATGGCTGTCGGTGATGACGCGGAAGGCCATGACGTCGGTCAGCTGTTCGAAGCTGATATGCCGTTCCTGCATCTTGCGGAAGATGGAATAGGGGTGCTTCTCGCGGCCCGAAACACTGACCGACATGCCCTTGCCCGCCAGCAGTAGTTGCAGTTCGGCGCCGATCCGGTCGACCTTGTCATGGCCGCCTTCCTTCAACTGCTCCAGCCGCTTGGTGATGCTGGCATAGGCTTCCGGCTCGATCTCGCGGAAGGAGAGCAGCTGCATTTCGCGCATGAAATCATACATGCCGATCCGCTCCGCCAGCGGGGCATAGATATCCATCGTCTCCTTGGCGATGCGGCGGCGCTTGTCGGGATTCTTGATGAAGTGAAGCGTGCGCATATTGTGCAGCCGGTCGGCCAGCTTCACCAGCAACACGCGGATATCGTCCGACATGGCGAGCAGGAATTTGCGGAGATTTTCCGCGGCCCGCTCATTTTCGGACATGGCCTCGATCTTGCTGAGCTTGGTCACGCCATCGACCATGCGCGCGACATCCTTGCCGAACGCGCTTTCGATCTCCTCATAAGTGACGAGCGTATCTTCGATCGTGTCGTGCAGCAGCGCGGTCACGATCGTCTGGTCGTCCAGATTGAAGTCGGTGAGAATCCCCGCCACCTCGATCGGGTGGCTGAAATAGGGGTCGCCGCTGGCGCGCTTTTGGCTGCCATGCTTCTGGACCGAAAAGACGTAGGCGCGGTTGATCATCGCTTCGTCCGCATCCGGATCGTAGCGCTTTACCCGTTCGACAAGTTCATATTGACGCAGCATCGTTGCCCGATTGTGTGAGAACGGGCTTGCGGTGCAACAAAAAAATCCCATTTGAATGAATAAGGCGGCGATTTTGCAACGCCTGTGACTTTACGCTATGCGTTAGGGCCATGAAACATAACCTTGCTCAGGATCTGGAACAATGCGCGCTGCCCAGCGCACTGGAGATGATGGGCGAACGCTGGTCGTTCCTCATCCTGCGCGGCGCATTGTCGGGCATCCGCCATTTCGAAGAGTTTCAATCGACCCTGGGCATCGCGCGCAACATATTGGCCAACCGGCTCGCCCGGCTGGTCGAAAATGGCATTTTGGTGCGCGAACCGATGCAGTGCGACCGGCGGAAGGTCGAATATCGGCTGACCGAAAAGGGGCAGGGGCTTGCCCCCGCCATGATCGCGCTGCGCCAGTGGGGCGAAAAATGGGGATGCGGCACGCCCGCCTGCCAGGTGCTGGCGGACAAGCGCGATGGCCATCCGATCCGGCCGATCGGCATATTGGCGCATGACGGGCGCACATTGGAACTGGCCGATCTGGTCTGGCTGTGCACTGACGAGGTGACGCCGATGACCGAGGAGCCGGCTGTCGCGGCCTGAGGGGGATAGAAGCTGACTTTGCTGTCAGCCCTTCCGTTCAAGGGAGGGGCTTGATATTGTGTTCCCACGCAAAACATTGTCCGGCGTGCCACTGCGCAGGGTGCAGCCCTCAGGCCGATCCGACCACCCGGACGCAAAGCATCTTTGACCGGGCGCACAAATGGCTTAAGTCTGGACGCAATGTCCGTCACCGTCCCCCGCATCAAGCCGCAGCCCTTTTTCGCTGACAAGAATCGCGCTTTCTGGAACCTCCAGTCGCTGGGATGGGCCGGGGCTTTCCTGTTGCGCGGATCGTCCACCATCGCCAATGGCCAGCCGCTTTCCAGCCTGGTGCCGGTGCTGATCTCCACCGTCTCGGGCTATTCGGTGACGCTGCTGATCGCGGTGATGTTCCGCTTTCTGGTGAAGAAGCGGCCGATCATCACCTGGGGCGTGTCGATCGTGACCGTGGTGTTCGCAGCGGGGCTGGTCGCGTTCATCGACGCCTGGGTCTTTTCGACGCAAAATCGGGCGAGCGAGACGGCGGGGCTGCAACTGTTCCTGGGCGCCTTCTATCTGTCGATGACGCTGCTCGGCGCCTGGTCCTCGCTTTATTATGCGATCAACTTCTACCTGACGGTGGAGGAGCAGGCGGATCAGCTGTTGCGGCTGGAGAATCAGGCGGCGAACGCGCAGCTGGCGATGCTGCGGTACCAGCTGAACCCGCATTTCCTGTTCAACACGCTCAACAGCATCTCCACGCTGGTGCTGCTCAAACAGACCGACCGGGCCAATGCGATGCTATCGCGCCTGTCGTCCTTCCTGCGCTATACGCTGATCAATGAGCCGACCGCGCAGGTGACGATCGAGCAGGAGATAGAGACGTTGAAGCTCTATCTGGAGATCGAGAAGATGCGGTTCGAGGATCGGTTGCGCCCGGTCTTCACCATCGATCCGGCCGTCGCCCATGCGCGCTTGCCATCCCTCCTGCTCCAGCCTCTGGTCGAAAATGCGATCAAATATGCGGTGACGCCCAAGGAAGAAGGGGCCGAAATCGCGGTTACGGCGCAGCCTGCCGGGGATAACGTCCGGATCGTCGTATCGGACAGCGGGCCGGGATTGAACGAAGGCGGAATGAAGCCGCACATTCCCATGAGCGAGGGGACCGGAGTGGGCCTGCCGAACATCCGGGACCGATTAATTCAGGCCTTCGGGGAACGACAGAGCTTCGAAACGCGTTCCACGCCGGGCGGATTTTCGGTCATCATCGAATTTCCGCTTAACATGGATGAAACATCGAAAGTGGCCGCATGACCATCAGAACAATCCTCGTCGATGACGAAAGCCTGGCCATTCAAGGGCTCCAGCTGCGTCTGCAAGCGCATGAGGATGTCGAAATTATCGAAACCTGCAACAACGGCCGCGAAGCCATCCGCGCGATCAAGACGCATAAACCCGACCTTGTGTTCCTCGATATTCAGATGCCCGGCTTCGACGGCTTTTCCGTCGTCCAGGGGCTGATGGAAGTGGAGCCGCCGCTCGTCATCTTCTGCACCGCCTATAGCGACCATGCGATCCGCGCGTTCGAGGCGCAGGCGGTCGATTATCTGATGAAGCCGGTGGACGAAGGGCGCCTGGCCGACGCGCTGGACCGCGTGCGCCAGCGACTGAACGAAAAGCGACAGGTGCAGGAAGTCGAGAAACTGCGCGAAGTGCTGGCCGAAGTCGCGCCGCAGGCGATGAGCGATTTCGTGACCGACGATGATTCGCCAGCGTCCAACCGATTCGAGAAACTGATCAACATCAAGGATCGCGGGCAGATTTTCCGCGTGGATGTGGATTCGATCGAGCGGATCGACGCGGCGGGCGATTATATGTGCATCTACACCGCCGACAATTCACTGATCCTGCGGGAAACGATGAAGGATCTGGAAAAGCGGCTGGACCCGCGCAATTTCCAGCGCGTGCATCGGTCCACCATCGTGAACCTGAGCCAGGTGCGGCAAGTCAAGCCCCACACCAACGGCGAATGTTTCCTGGTGCTGGAAAGCGGCGCGCAGGTGAAGGTCAGCCGGTCGTACCGCGACGTGGTGGCGCGGTTCGTCCATTGACATAAGCCGATCGGCATTCCCGCGTAGGCGGGAATGCCCCTTTTCTATGGTTCGATCCAAGACGCGACAGCTTGTTTCTGAGGAAGCGTTCCCCGGCGCAGGCCGGGGCCCAGTTCAGACCGTGGAACTGGGCCCCGGCCTGCGCCGGGGAACATAGAGGCAAAGCTTCTTATCGTCGCTTGTCGGTATCAATCCATCGTCCGCACCGGGCGCACGATCAGTTCGTTGACGTCCACATCATCGGGCTGTTCCACCGCATAGGCGATGGCGCGGGCGATCGCGTCCGGGGTGAGGGCGATGGCGCGGAAATCCTGCATCGCGGCGGCGGCGCCCGCTTCGGTGATGGTGCCGGCCAGTTCGGATTCCACCACGCCCGGCGACACCACGGTCACGCGGATATCGTCATGTTCCATGCGCAACCCGTCGGAAATGGCGCGCACCGCATATTTGGTGGCGCTGTAGACGCCGCAGGTCGGCCAGACGCGATAGCCGCCGATCGACGAGATGTTGACGAAATGGCCGCTGCGCTGCGCCTTGAACCGGGGCAGGGCAGCCGCGATGCCGTGCAGCACGCCGCGGATGTTGACGTCGATCATCCGGTCCCATTCATCGACCTTCAGACTGTCGAAGCGCGATAGCGGCATCAGCCCGGCATTGTTCACCAGCACATCGATGCGGCCGAATTCGGCCTCGGTCGTGGCGATGAAGGCTTCCACATCGGCGCGGTCGGTGACGTCGAGCGCGCGGAAGGCGACCGTGCCGCCGGCCGCGTTGAGTTCGTCGGCAAGGCTGGCCAGCCGGTCGGTGCGCCGCGCGCCCAGCATCAGCTTCGCGCCGCGCGCCGCCAGCAGCCGCGCCGTGCCTTCACCAATGCCGCTGCTGGCGCCGGTGATTGCGATGACCTTGTTGTCGATTGCCATATCCTGTCTCCCGATTGGGCGGATCGACCGTCGATCCGATGACCCATGGATGGGCCATCATGGGGCGGAGGCGGTAGAATGGGCTTGCGCGATGCTTGCACGATTTTCCAGATATGGGGTGAGCGGGCTGTTCAGGCGGAGGCATGGCCGATAAGATCGACGGCAAGGAGAAAGCCTTATGTCGCATGATTCCCTTGGTCAGCAGATTGCCCGATATGCCGATCGGGACGGGATCGTCGACACGGCCATTCCGCGCCTTACACTGGTGCGCTGGAGCCATGCGGATGAGCCGGTGCATATGCTCCAGCGGCCCGCGCTCTGCATCATCGCGCAGGGGGCCAAGCGGGTGATGCTGGGCGACAGCGTGGTGGCCTATGGGCCGGCCAGCTATCTGGTCGCCTCGCTCGACCTGCCGATCACCGGCATGGTGACGCAGGCGAGCGACGATGCGCCCTATCTCTGCTTCTGCCTCTATCTGGACCCGGTGCTGCTGTCCGACATCGCCATTTCACTGCCGCCGGCGGGGCCGGTGGTGGAGGGGAGTGCGCTGTCGCTGCATCCGATCACGCCCGAATTGCTGGATGCGGCGAGCCGGCTGACGGCTTTGCTGGGCGATCAGGCGAGTGCGCCGCTGCTGGCGCCGCTGATCGAGCGGGAATTGCTGGTGCGGCTGATGACCGGGCCGAGCGGGGGCATCGTGCGCGCGATCGCGGCGGGGGAGAGCCGGACGGGGCAGATTGCGCGGGCGATCGGCTGGCTCAAGGCGCATTTCCGCGAGCCGTATAACGGGCCGGGACTGGCGGATCTGGCGGGGATGAGCGTGTCGAGCTTCCACGACCATTTCCGCCGCGCAACCGCGATGACGCCGCTGCAATATCAGAAGCAATTGCGGTTGCAGGCGGCGCGCACGCTGATGCTGGCCGACCGATTGGACGCGGCGGAGGCGGGGTTTCGGGTGGGTTATGACAGCCCGTCGCAATTCAGCCGCGAATATCGCCGCCTCTTCGGCGCGCCGCCGGTGCGGGATATGGGGCGCTTGCGGGCCATGCCGCAGGTGGCGATGGCGATTTAGAGAGGTGACGGTTTCACCCCCGTCACCCCGGGCTTGACCCGGGGGGCCGCTATCTTCTCCAAGTCAGGCCTAAAAGAAAAGCGGGATCCCGGTTCGAGCCCGGGATGACGATGTCGTAGATGTCCATTTCGGGTCACAATCCCCTGCTCTCGATGTCACTTGAACACCCACTGCCGGTTCAGGCCGAACATCACCGCCGGCGTCACGAAGATCATCGCGGGGATGGGGGACCATTCGGGCCAGCCCATATGGGTGACGCACAGGAATACCCAGAGGGCGTTCAGCGCATAGCTGATTAGCGAGACGATGACGAATTTCGCACCGCGCGTGGCGGGGTTGCCCGTGCCGCCCTGGCCGCGAAAAGTGAACAGGCTGTGGCTGACATAGCCGATCGCCACGGCGGCGAGATAGCCGATGAAATTGGCGGCCTGCGGATGGAAGCCGGCGAGCGCGGCGAGGCTCCAGTAGATCGCGGCCTGACAGGCGGTGACGAACAGGCCGGTCACGCCATAGCGGACGATCTGCCAGAAGAGCGCGCCATGTTCTGCATAAAGTCGTGACAGATATTTCATGGATCGCCCCGTTGCGCTTTGATGCGGAGCGTCTAATCGACAGCCATGACCTTGCCTAGCCGCGATATCCTGCGCGCCCGCGCGCGCCATTGGGCGCCCATCCTGACCGCTTACACCCAGCGGCACTGGAAATGGCTGACCTTCCTGATCTGGATCGTCATCGCCATCGTGATGGTTGCGACGCGCTGGCCCGCCATTCACTGGCTGGTGCTGAGCGATACGGACGACAATATCCGTTATGTGCAGGTGAAGGACTGGCTGGCCGGGCAGGGCTGGTATGATCTGCGCCAATATCGACTGGACCCGCCGGGCGGGGCGAACATCCACTGGTCGCGGCTGGTCGACATTCCGATCGCGGGGCTGATCCTGTTCTTCCGCGCCTTCGTCGATCAGGGGCTGGCCGATCGGCTGGCCTGCGGCATCGCACCTTTGTTGCCGTTGTTGCTGCTGATGCTGAGCCTGGGCTTTATCGGGCGGCGGCTGGCGGGGCCGAATGGCTGGCTGCTGGCGGTGCTGGCGCCGCTGGCCGCGCAGATGGGGCTGGGCATGTATGCGCCGATGCGGATCGACCATCATGGCTGGCAACTGGCGCTGGCGGTGACGATGCTGGCGGGGGTGATCGACGGCAACCGGCTGCGCGGCGGGCTTATGGCGGGGATCAGCAGCGCGCTGTCGATCGCCATCGGCATGGAAATGATTGTCTATCTGGCGGCGGGCGGTGGGTTGATCGCGCTGCGTTGGGTATTCCGGCCGGGGGCGGAGCGGCGGATGTTGCCCTATGGCCTCAGCCTCGCGGGGGCGACGTCGCTCTGTTATGTGCTGTTCGCCAGTTACGCCAATCGCGAGATGGTGTGCGACGCGATATCGCCGATCTGGGTGGCGGTGTTCGGCGCGGCGGGCGCGGGCATGGTGATCCTGTCGATCGCGCCGCTGCGCAGCTGGCCGGCGCGGCTGGCGGCGGGCGCGCTGGTGGGCGGCGCGGTGGCGGCGTTTTTCTATCTGAACTGGCCGCAATGCCTAAGCCCCTATCAGATTTCGCCGGAGTTGCAGCGGCTGTGGCTGGCCAACATCCGGGAGGCCAAGCCGATCACGGCGCAGGCACAGTCCATGGTCGTGCCGTTGCTGGCGCTGCCGGCGGCGGGGCTGATCGGTCTGCTCTGGGCCTTGTGGGATGCGCGGCGGGACAGCGAGCGGCTCTGGGCCTGGGCGACGGTGGGCGCGATGATGGTCTTTTCCACCGCCTTGCTGTTCTGGCAGTTGCGGGCCGGGCCGGCGGCGCAGTTGCTGGCGATCCCGCCCGCCGCCTGGGCCGCACATCGGCTGGTTGCCGCGATCCTGACGGGGACCCGCCGGGTGCGGATCGCCGCTGGGGTGGGCGTGGCGCTGCTGGCGGCGATCGCCTGCGCCTATCCGCTCTATCCGCAGCTGGTGACGCTGTATCAGGGGGCGACGGGGACGAAGCCCAAGCCCTGGCGCCCTTCGGCGATCGCGCGCACCGATGCGATCAAGAAAGCAAATGGGCGATGCCGCACGCTGCCGGCGCTGGAGGTGCTGGATCAGTTGCCGCCCGCGACCATCTTCACCATGGTCGATCTGGGGCCGCGCCTGATCGCGACGACGCATCATAGCGCGATCGCCGGCCCTTATCATCGCAACGGCGCAACGATCCTGGACATGCACCACGCCTATGATGGGCCGGCAGACGGATTCCGCACGATCGCGGCGAAGCATCATGCCACCTATCTGCTGGTCTGCCCCAATTTCCCGGAAGGGACGATTTATCAGTCGCGCAGCCCGCGTGGCTTTTATGCCGGGCTGATGCGCGGGACGATCCCGAACTGGCTGGTGCCGGTGACGCTGAAGACGGGCATGACGCTGCCCTATCAGCTCTATCGCATCAATTACTCAGCGCCGGGCGGCGAAAAAGTCGCGGAGCAGCGCTGAGGCTTCGGCTTCGGCGAGGCCGCCATAGACATCCGGCCGATGCAGGCATTGCGGCTGGGCGAAGAGGCGCGGTCCCTGTTCGATTGCGCCGCCCTTGGGATCGTCCACCGCATAATAAAGCCGGGCGATGCGGGCGTGCGAGATTGCGCCCGCGCACATGGGGCAGGGTTCCAGCGTGACCCACAGGTCGCAGCCGGTCAGGCGATAGTCGCTCAGATGCCTGGCGGCTGCGCGCATCGCGACGATTTCGGCATGGGCGGTGGGATCATAGTCGCGGCGGTTGCGATTCTCGCCCTCGCCGATGATGGCGCCATCCTTCGTCACGACGGCGCCGATCGGCACTTCGCCCGCCGCCTCCGCCGCGCGGGCGAGGTCGAGGGCACGGCGCATGGGCGCGGGCAAGGGAAAGGGCGGGACCATCAGCCCCGCCCGTTACAGGATTGTCCGTCCCAGCGAAAGGATGAGAGCAAGTTGGCACCGCACCGGCCCGGTCCCTCGCCCGGTTACCCAACGCCAGTATTCTATGGGTGGCCGGGTGGGGGAGCGGGCCGGTGCGGTGTCTCAAGCAAAATAATCAGGGCTTCTTCACGTCCACCGTGGGAACATCGACCGTTTCCTTGCGGGTGCCGACTTCCACCTTGGCGACGTTCGCCTCATATTTAGGCAAGGCGCCTTCCTTTACCGCGATTGCGGGCAGGCGTCCTTCCTGCGTTTTTTGCAGGTCGATGAAGCCCGTGGCGATGCCGCCGGCCAGAACCAGCAAAATGATGACCAATATTCCACCAATGACTCGCATTTGTCCCTCCTCTGGGTTAGTTGCCCTTTCAACGCGTGGGGTCGCAGAGGGTTGCGATCCTGCCTTGCTGCGGCTTGACGGGGACGACGAATCTCGTTATCGGCGCGGCTTTCCGAACGAACCCGAATTTCAAAGGTTGATTGACTATGTCGCGCATTTGCGAGCTGACCGGTAAGGGTCGCCAGGTGGGTCACAATGTTTCCCACGCCAATAACAAGACCAAGCGCGTGTTCCTGCCGAACCTGCAGAACGTGTCGCTGATCTCCGAGACGCTGGAAACCACCGTCAAGCTGCGCGTGTCGACCCATGGTCTGCGTTCGGTCGAACATAATGGCGGCCTGGACAACTGGCTGGTCAAGACCAACGACGACAAGCTGTCGCTCAAGGCTCGTCGCCTGAAGCGCGACATCGTCAAGAAGAAGGCTGCCGTCGCAGCCTAATTCTCGACCGATTCGTTTCGGCATAAGGAGCGGCCCCTCACCGGGCCGCTTTTTTGCGTTTGAATTTGGTGGCCCATGATATTCCACCCCTCCCGCCAGCGGGAGGGGCAGCGAGACTTACGCGCGCAGCGCGCTAGTCGCAGCGGGGTGGGCCGTAGCGACGTCCAGCCCACCCCCTAGCCCCCTCGCGCCAGCGGGAGGGGGAACAATCTGGTCGTTCAATTCATCCCGAATTTCAGCAGCAACGTGCGCTGGAAGAATTCGTGATTGTCGTCGGATATGATCCAGATGACCGGGCGGCCATGTTCATGGGATACCGCCAGCCCCTCGAAATTGTCGGCCAGCAGCGGCGGGGCCAGTCTGGCAAGGGTGCGGGCTTTCAGCTCCCTGCCCGGCTCCAGCTTTTCGGGCAGGTCGACGATGGCGATCACGCCGGTGAACAGCTGCTCCATGGTCAGGCGACGGTTCAGTACCAGCAGGTGCCGGTCGTCCAGCGCCACCGCATCGGTCGGGCGATAGCCGCGCGGCGCGGTGTAGCGCAAATGGATGGGGTCGGGCGTGTCCTTTTCCGCCGGATCGCCGGCGAAGAGCAGGCTGTCATGATGCCCATCCACCGTCATCCCCATCTCCCCGATCGCCAGGAAGCGGCCGTCGGGCAGGCGGGCGAGGGATTCGATCGACCCGGTCTTGGGCCAGGCGAATATCTCCGGCCAGGTGCGGCAGGCCTCCACGCGAGCGAAGCCGGGGCTGTAGCGGCAGATCGCCTGTTGCAGTTCGAAGCCCACCCAATAGCGGCCGGTCGCCGGATCATGGGTCAGGCTTTCCGAATCCCATGCCCACCATGGGCGATAGCGGTCCTGCGCGCGGATCGGCAGCGGGGCGATGAAGGGATGCCCCTGGCCTTCGCCTGGCGCGATGCGAAAGCCCATCAATATGCCGGAATCGCTGAGGCCCAATATATCGCCCACCGGCGACACCAGCAGCGCGGAAATGCCGCCAAAGCCCGGATTACCGCTCTCCAGCTGCCAGCCGCCCAGATAGGTGAGCGCGCCGACATGGGTAAGGTCGGGGTCGATGCTGCTGAGGGGCAGGGCGCGCGCTGTCACCAGCAGCGTGCCGCTCCGCACCACTTCCGGTTTCCCCATATGCGGGGCCGGCAATAGCAGGGTGGCAAGAAGGAGGACGATCAGGATTCGCTGCATCGCCGCCCGCCATAGGGCATAATCCGACAGGACGCAGCAGGGGCGTGACGGACGGTCGGCAGGTGAACGGGGGCTGACACCCCCATTCAGGCTCGGCTCAAGGCGAATCGATCATAAGGATATCAATCGAAGGGCAATTCCGTTCTTTTCAACGGCCGCCCAAGAGGATGGCATATGAGGAGAAGCGCCATGAAGATGAAGTTTCTTGTTAATCTGGGAGCCGCTCTGGCGATGGGGGCCGCTTCCCTGGTGGTGACGGCCGCGCCGGCCAATGCGCAATATTATCGCGGCGGTTACGACCGTGGCGACTATTATCGCGGCGGCTATGACCGTGGTTATCGTGGCGACCGTGGGTATCGCGGTGATCGTGGCTGGCGCGGTGACCGCGGCTATCGCGGCGACGGCTATTATCGCAACAATTATCGCGGTGGCTATCGTGGCGGCTATCGCTGCCGGGATAATGGCACGGGCGGCACCATCATCGGTGCGATCGCCGGTGGCCTGCTCGGTAACGAAGTCGGCAAGGGTTCGGGCCGCTATGGCCGTCGCGGCGACGGCACCACGGGCGCCATCCTTGGCGCAGGCGTGGGTGCGCTGGCCGGCCGGGCGATCGACCGCAACTGCTAAATCCGACGTTGATCGGACAAAGAGGAGGGCCGTCCCATGTGGGGCGGCCCTTTCCGCGTCAGGGCCAGGGTCGGGCCGGAGTCAGGGTTGCGGGGCGGGCTGCGGCGCGACCCGCTTGCGGTCGGCGCCTGCGGCCGTGACGGCGGCGGAATTGAGGCCGGGGTCGGCGCTCTGAGCCGCGCCGGTGCGGGCGTCCAGCTGCGCGGCGGCATCATTCAGCGCCTGGGCTTCGCCGGCGCTGACGCCGCCGACGCCATCCTGCGATCCTGATCCGCAGGCGGCCAGCATCGCAAGGGCGGCAAGGGGGAGGAGAGGACGGACCATGATATGCTCCAAAAGAAAAAGGGCCGCCCCGTTGTCGGTGCGACCCCTTCCTAAATTCTAGACCCGAACGGGACTGAATTACATCGCGTTCGAAGCGTTGTTGGTCGCGTTCGAAGCGGCGTTCGCAGCGTTATCGGCAGCGTTCAGCGCGGCGTTCATGGCGTTGTCGGCAGCGTTCGACGCGTTCTCGGCCGAGTTGGCGGCGTTTTCAGTGCCACCCGAGCAAGCGGCCAGGCCGAGCGAAGCGGCGAGAACGAGCGAAAGAGCAATCGACTTGGTCATGGGTTAAAACCCCTCTCTGAGAAAAATAAAAATGCAGACCACTCTCGGAGAAAAGCTCACCCCCCATTGCGCCTGCGGGCCGATTCGTACTGCCTTGAACCGGGCAAGGCAATCCCATTCATGGGGCGAAACCATAGGATGTCCGCCATTTCATCGCTTTATGGATGAAAAATGCACAGAAAATTCACTGGCATTGACGTATATAAAGATTTCTTTATATGACATGATCATGCATGCGGCACTTGATATATTCCGGGCACTTGGCGACCCGACGCGGCTGCGCATCATCCACCTGTTGCGGGCGATGGAGCTGGCCGTGGGGGAGATTGCGCAGGTCGTGGGGCAGAGCCAGCCACGCGTGTCGCGCCATGTCCGCATATTGGCCGAAGCGGGTCTGGTGGAACGGCGCAAGGAAGGCAATTGGGTGTTTCTGCGTCTGGGCAAGGATCGGTCGGTCGTGCCGTTTCTGACCCTGTTCGACCGGCTGGAGCCGTCCGAGAGCGAGGCCTTGTGGCAGGCGGCGGATATCGCGCGGTTGACGGCGGTGCGCGCGGACCGGGCGCGGGCGGCGGAAAGCTATTTTGCCGAACATGCCGAGGAATGGGATGCGATCCGGTCGCTCCATGTCGCCGAAGCCGATGTGGAGGCGGCGATGGTCGCCCTGTTGGGGCGCGAACCGATCGGCCATCTGCTCGACATCGGCACCGGCACGGGGCGCATGATCGAATTGTTCGGCGGGGATGCGGATCAGGTGACCGCGCTGGATCGCAGCCCGGACATGCTGCGTCTGGCCCGTGCCAAGCTGCCACAGGATGCCGGCGACAAATATGCGCTGCTGCTGGGCGATTTCCTGGACTTGCCGCTGGAGCAGGGGAGCGCCGATACGGTGGTGATGCATCAGGTGCTGCATTATGCGCAGGCGCCCGAACTGGTGATCGCGCAGGCGGCGCGGGTCGCGGCGGCGAACGGCCGGGTGCTGATCGCCGATTTCGCGGCGCATGAACGCGAAGAACTGCGGCTGCGCGACCAGCATGCGCGGTTGGGCTTTTCCGACGAACAGATGAGCGGCTGGTTCGCGCAGGCGGGGCTGGCGCTGGAACGGGTGGAAACGCTGCCCGGCCAGGAATTGACGGTAGTATTGTGGCTGGGACGGCGCCAGAGCGCCAATGTTCTGCCCATCGAAGGACGGATTTCCGCATGACCCTGAATGATCCCAGGCACAACGCGCCTATTGGCCCGCTTTATGCGGATCTGGCGGGCGATGCCCGCGTCAGCTTCGAATTTTTCCCGCCCAAGACGGAGAAGATGGAAGCGCAGCTGTGGTCGGCGATCGAGACTTTGGCCCCGCTGGCGCCCAAATTCGTGTCCGTCACCTATGGCGCGGGCGGCTCCACGCGGGAGCGCACCCATAATACGGTCGCGCGCATCGCGAAGGCAACGTCGCTGGCGGCGGCCGCGCATCTGACCTGCGTGGCCGCCAGCAAGGACGAGATCGGCGAGATTGCCGACGCCTATTGGGATGCGGGCGTGCGTCATATCGTGGCGTTGCGCGGCGATCCGCCGGAAGTGGGCAGCCGGTTCGAGCCGCATCCTGACGGTTATACCGGCGCTGCCGATCTGGTCGAAGGATTGATGAAGCGCCATCCGTTCGAGATCAGCGTGTCGGCCTATCCCGAAGTGCATCCCGATGCGGCGAGCGCGCAGAGCGACCTCGATAACCTCAAGCGCAAGCTGGACGCCGGGGCGACCCGCGCGATCACGCAATTCTTCTTCTCGCCCGACGCCTATTTCCGTTTCATGGACAAGGTCGGCGCGGCGGGCATCACGGCGGATAGCGTGCCGGGCATCATGCCGGTCAGCAATTTCGCCGCGACCAAGCGCATGGCCGCCATGTGCAATACCGACGTGCCGCTGTGGATGGCGCGCCTGTTCGAAGGGCTGGACGAACATCCCGCCTCGCGCCAGCTGGTGTCGGCGACGATCGCCGCCGAACTGTGCCGCAAGCTGTATGAAGGCGGCGTGCGCGATTTCCATTTCTACACGCTCAACCGGGCGGAACTCAGCTTTGCGATCTGCCATCTGCTCGGGCTTCGGGCGAAGGTGGCGGTGAACGCCTGATACGGATTAACCCCCTCCGTTCGGTTCGAGCCTGTCGAGAACCGGTTGCGCGAGGGTTCTCGACAAGCTCGAACCGAACGGGGAGAGGGAGCATATGACCGCCGAAGACCAATTGCGCCAACTGGCTGCCGACAAGATCCTGATCTTCGACGGCGGTTATGGCACCTCGATCCAGAAACATGGCCTGACCGAAGCCGATTATCGCGGCGACCTGGACCTGGCGAAGGATCAGAAGGGCAATAACGACCTTCTGTGCCTGACCCGGCCGGACATCGTGGAGGGCATCCACACCGCCTATCTCGACAATGGCGCGGACATGATCGAGACGAACACGTTCAGCTCGACCAAGATCGCGATGGCCGATTATGGCTGCGAACATCTGGTGTGGGACATCAATATCGCGGCGGCGAAGTTGGCCCGGAGCGCTTGCGAAAAGGCGACCGCGAAGGACGGCAAGCCGCGCTTCGTTTGCGGCTCGATCGGCCCGACGAACAAGACGCTCAGCATTTCGCCCGACGTCAACGACCCGGCCTTTCGCGAGGTCGATTATGACACGCTCAAGGCCGATTATCGCGAGCAGTGCGACGCGCTGATCGCCGGCGGCGTGGACTTTCTGCTGGTCGAAACCTGTTTCGATACGCTCAATGCCAAGGCGGCGGGCATGGCCGCGCGCGAAGCGGAGGAAGCGGCGGGCCGGTCCGTGCCGTTGATGCTCAGCTTCACCATCACCGACATGTCGGGCCGCAACCTGTCGGGCCACACGATCAACGCCTTCTGGTATTCGCTGCGCCATCTGAAGCCGCTGACCATCGGCGTGAATTGCGCGTTCGGCGCGGATCTGTTGCGGCCGTACCTCAGCGAATTGTCCAAAAATGCCGACACGCTGATCCTGGCCTATCCCAATGCCGGCCTGCCCAACGAACTGGGGCAGTATGACGAACTGCCCGAAACCACCGCGAAGCTGATCCGCGACTGGGTGGACGAGGGCCTCGTCAATATGGTCGGCGGTTGCTGCGGCACGACGCCTGCGCATATCGGCGCGGTGGCGAAGGCGCTGGACGGGCATAAGCCCCGCGTGGTGCCGGAACTGGAAGTCGTGACCCGGCTTGCCGGGCTGGAGCCGATGCACATCGCGGCGTAAGATAATAACGTCATCCCAGCGAAGGCTGGGATCTCGTGCCTCTTGAGGCGCACTCTAAATCGGGAGACCCCAGCCTTCGCTGGGGTGACGCACTTAAAAATGACCAAGACCACCGCCACTTTCGTCAACATCGGTGAACGCACCAACGTTACCGGATCGGCCAAGTTCAAGAAGCTGATCATGGCGGGCGATTATGCCGCCGCCATCGACATCGCGCGCGAGCAGGTGGAGAATGGCGCGCAGATCGTCGACGTCAACATGGACGAAGGCCTGCTCGACGCGGTCGAGGCGATGACCACATTCCTGAAGCTGATGACGTCGGAACCGGATATCAGCCGCGTGCCGGTCATGATCGACAGCTCCAAGTGGGAAGTGATCGAAGCAGGCCTGAAATGCGTGTCCGGCAAGCCGGTCGTGAACTCGATCAGCATGAAGGAGGGCGAGGAGGCTTTCCTGTTCCACGCCCGCAAATGCATGGCCTATGGCGCGGCGGTGGTCGTCATGGCGTTCGACGAGACCGGGCAGGCCGATACCCAGACCCGCAAGGTCGAGATTTGCGAGCGCGCCTACAAGCTGCTGATGACGATCGGTTTTCCGCCCGAAGACATCATCTTCGACCCCAATATCTTCGCGGTGGCGGCGGGGATCGAGGAGCATAATAATTACGGCGTCGACTTCATCGAGGCGTGCAAGGAGATCAAGAAGCGCTGCCCGCACGTCCATATTTCGGGCGGCCTGTCGAACTTCTCCTTCTCCTTCCGCGGCAACGAACCCGTCCGCCGGGCGATGCACAGCGTGTTCCTGTACCACGCCATTCCCGCCGGCCTCGACATGGCGATCGTCAATGCCGGGCAGCTCGACGTCTATGACGCGATCGACCCCGCGCTGCGCAAGGCGTGCGAGGATGTCCTCCTCAACACCGATCCCGAAGCGGGCGACCGGCTGGTCACGCTCGCCGAAAGTTTCAAAGGCAAGGACGCAGCATCGGAAAAGGCGGCGCAGGAATGGCGCGGCTGGCCCGTCGCCAAGCGGCTGGAACATGCGCTGGTCAAGGGCATCGACATGTATGTGGTGGAGGATACGGAGGAATGCCGCCTAGCCGCCGACAAGCCGATCCATGTGATCGAAGGGCCGCTGATGGACGGCATGAATGTCGTTGGCGACCTGTTCGGCGCGGGCAAGATGTTCCTGCCGCAGGTGGTGAAATCTGCGCGCGTCATGAAGAAGGCGGTCGCGCATCTGCTGCCCTATATCGAGGCGGCGAAGGAACCGGGCGCCAAGGGCAAGGGCAAGATCATCATGGCGACCGTGAAGGGCGACGTGCATGATATCGGCAAGAATATCGTCGGCGTGGTCCTGCAATGCAACGGTTTCGATGTCATCGACATGGGCGTGATGGTGCCGTGGCAGGACATCATCAAGGCCGCGAACGAGAATGACGCCGACATGATCGGTCTGTCGGGCCTCATCACCCCGTCGCTGGACGAGATGGTGACGGTCGCCGCCGAAATGCAGCGCGCGAACATGACGATGCCGCTGCTGATCGGCGGGGCGACGACGTCGCGCGTGCATACCGCGCTGCGCATCGATCCGGCCTTTACCGGCCCGGTGGTCCATGTGCTGGACGCCAGCCGCGCAGTGGGCGTGGCCACAGCGCTCGTCTCCGAAACGCAGAAGAATGATTTCGTCCAGAAGACCAAGGACGATTATGAGCATGTCCGTGTCGCCCGCGCCAACAAGGGGCAGAGCGCGCTGATCAGCATCGCGGACGCGCGCGACAATGGGTTCGAGATCGACGAAAGCCTGAAGGCGCCGCGCCCGCGCCTGCCCGGTGTGCATAAATTTCCCGACTGGGATCTGAAGGATCTGATCCAATATATCGACTGGACGCCCTTCTTCCGCGCATGGGAACTGGCGGGCAATTATCCCGCGATCCTGACCGATCCAGTGGTGGGTGAAAGCGCGACCAGCCTGTTCGCCGACGCGCAGAAGATGCTGGACAAGATCGTCAACGACAAATGGCTGACCGCGCGCGGCGTCGCTGGTCTGTGGCCGTGCCGGCGCAAGGGCGACGACATCATCGTCCATGTCGAGGATGAGAAGCACTATGTCCTGCCGATGCTGCGCCAGCAGATTCAGAAGCGGGAAGGGCGGGCCAATATGTGCCTGGCCGACTTCATCAGTCCCGATGGCGACTGGATGGGCGGTTTTGCCGTGTCGATCCACGGCATCGAGCCGCATCTGGCGCGCTTCAAAAATGCGATCGACGATTATTCGGACATTCTGTTAAAGGCGCTGGCCGATCGTTTGGCCGAAGCCTTCGCCGAGCGGCTGCACCATTATGTCCGCACCGCGCTCTGGGGCTATGCCGAGGGCGAGCAACTGACGAACGAAGCGCTGATCAAGGAACAGTATCGCGGCATCCGCCCGGCGCCCGGCTATCCCGCCTGCCCGGAACATAGTCTGAAACCGATCCTGTTCGAGATGCTGGACGCCCATCATGCAACCGGTGCGACGTTGACGGAAAGCTTTGCGATGCTGCCGACGGCGGCGGTCAGCGGCTTCTATTTCGGTCATGCACAGGCCGAATATTTTGGTGTGGCCCGCGTCGGCCGCGACCAGCTGGAAGATTATGCGCAGCGGCGCGGCATCGATCTGGAAACGGCGGAACGCTATTTGCGGCCGAATCTGGACTGACCCCTCTATCGTCATCCCGGGCTTGACCCGGGATCTCGCTTTTCTTCGGGCCGCGGGGGGAAGGTAGCGGGACCCCGGATCTAGTCCGGGGTGACGAAGCTGGTATAGCGCCATCCCCTCCCTATCTTGCGTCCATGAAGATCTTCACCATTGGCTATGAAGGCACGACGCAGCCGGACCTGATTGCCGCGCTGCAAGCCGCCGGCGTGCGGCTGCTTGCCGATGTCCGCGCGGTGCCGCTGTCGCGCCGCCCCGGCTTCTCGAAGAACATCCTGGCCGCCGGCCTGCGCGAGGCGGGGATAGACTATGTCGGCCTCAAGGCGCTGGGCACGCCGGCCGAGGGGCGCGAGGCTGCGCGCAAGGGGCATCATGCGCGGCTGGCCGAAATCTACGCGCGCCAACTCGACCTGCCCGAAGCGATCGTGCAGGCCGAACAGTTGAAGGACATGGCGGCGGAGCGGCCCACCGCCTTGCTTTGCTTCGAACGTGATCCGTCGGGCTGCCACCGCTCGCTGCTGATCGACGCGGTGCTGCCGGATGCGGAGCAGATCGACCTGTTCCCCGCGTAAAGACATGGCCTTCACCCTGTCCCATAGCGGGGCAGCGGCAGATTGCGGGTCTTGGCGCCTTGGTGCTGTCGCCGCCGGGCCTTATGCTTGTCCCCATGCGCATCCTCTCCACCACGCTCCTCGTCTCCGCCGCCATCGTTTCCAGCGCTTGGGCGCAGGGCAATGCGGCGCCTTTCACCGTTGCGGAAACGGGGCAGGGCTTTGCCTCCATCGGCGATGCGCTGGCCGCGATCGGCGACCGGCGTGGCACGGTGGTCGTGGCGCCCGGCACCTATCGCCAATGCGGCGTGCAGCAGGGCGGCGACGTGACCATCCGTGCGGCGACGCCCGGCACCGCGATCTTCGACGGGGCCGTGTGCGAAGGGAAGGGCGCGCTCGTTCTGCGCGGCCAAGCCAGCAGCGTGGACGGCATCATCTTCCAGAATATCCGCGTGCCCGACGGCAATGGCGCGGGCATCCGCCTGGAAAGCGGCAATCTGACCGTGCGCAACAGCCTGTTCCGCAACAGCGAGGAGGGTATCCTCACCGGCGACTATGATGGCGGGCAGGTGGTGATCGACAAGTCGACCTTCCGCAAGCTGGGCCGCTGCGATCGCGATCTCGACTGCGCGCATGGAATCTATATCGGTCGCCTCGCCAGCCTGTCCGTCACCAACAGCCGCTTCGATCAGGGCGATGGCGGCCATTATCTCAAAACCCGCACCGCCCGCGTCACCATCAGCGGCAACAGCTTCGACGATAGCGGCGGGCATCTGACCAATTATATGATCGACCTGTCCAATGGCGCGACCGGCACGATCACCGGTAATGAAATGGTGCAGGGCAAGGACAAGGATAATTGGTCCGCCTTCATCACCGTGGCTCCGGAAGGCCGCGAACATTCGAGCGCGGGGCTGGTGATCGAGGGGAACAAGGCAGGCTTCGTGCCGGGGCTGGAGCGCGGCTCCACCTTCGTCGCCAATTTCACCGACGATGCGGTGCGGATTGGGGCGAACCAACTGGCGCCGTCGATGAAGGTCAAGGACTGGCGCTGACTTGGCCGCGCTGGCGTGATAAGGGTGGGCCCATGCGAACCACCTATGACAGCGCGACCGTCCGCCTCTATCATCTCGGCGACGATGGGGCGGCCATGACGATCATGTATGGGCCGCTGAGCCAGGCTTTGCATGTCGCCGAGCAGCAGCCGGCCGAGGTGCAGGATGGGCTATATCTGGCGACCGACAATGATGTAGTCGCCTATCTGGACCTGATCGAGGAATAGTCAGCCATTGCCCAGCAGCGCGAGCTGCTGGCGGATGACGTCCAGATTATGCTGCGCCAAATGGCTGCCGCGCCCTTCGACCGATCCATCCAGATCGGGCCGCTCGCCAATTTCCAGACACCGTTCCCATGCCGTGGCCGCCAGCGGCAGCCATTCGGTGAGCGCATGAGCCGGCTCGGCCAGCGCCCGGTCCATGGCGAGGTTGCCCAGGACGAAAAAGAAGTCGGGCGACTCCTGCCAATGAGCCATCTGCGCGCTGGCAATCGCCATGGCCTGTTCCGACGCGCCCGACTGGCCGAGGCAATGAAGCCGGCGGATCAGCAGCGCATGCATCCATGGCGCGCCATCGGGGGTGCGGGTGCTGGCCTGTTCATACCAATCCGCTGCGCAGGCATAGTCGCGCGCCGTCTCCGCCTCCTTGCCCAATTGGTAGAGGAGGTAGGGATTGCCGGGATCGGCCTGCAATTCCGCCAGCAACATCGGCGTATTGCGATCCCGCTTGCCCGCCGCCTGCGCGTCCTCGTATCCGTCATGGTCGATCAGCAGGGCGATGCGCTCGACCGGCAGGCTGGACACAGGCTGTTCATGGATGCGCCCGGCATAGTGGACCCCGCGCGGCAATAGTCGGGCGATCCAGCTGCGGGTCGAGGGCAGGGCGGCGCCCGCCTGTTGCGGCAGGTCGAAGCTGCTGCGGATGCAGAGCGCGCCCAGCCGTGGCGGCCCGTCGCACCAGTCGCGCAAAGCCTCGCCACCTTCCGCGATCCATTCGTCGGCGTCGACGATCAGGTTCCAGTCGGCATCGGCCAGCGCCAGCACATGATTGCGCGCGGCCGAGAAGTCGCCCGGCCAGTCGAGATGATGGACCTGCGCGCCGCACGCCCGCGCGATGGCGACGCTGTCGTCGGTCGATCCGGTATCCAGCACGACCATGGCATCGACATAGGGCCGCACGCTGTCCAGGCAGCGGGCGATGCAGCGCGCCTCGTTGCGCATGATGAGCGTCGCGGCGATGCGGGGTCTGTCGGTGGTCATGCCCCTGTTTCTCGCGCGCAGCCTAAAAAGCCGTTAACCATCCGCAAAGCCGAAGGGCGCGCGGGTGCGGCGATAATCGTCGGGCAGCATGTCGCGGCCGATCGGCGGGGCGGATCGGGCCATGCACTGGGTGCGATGGCACAGGCGACAGGTGACGCCGATCGGCGTGGGGTCGGGCGCGGGTGCATCCTGCGTGTAGATCAGCCGATGCGCATGGTCGGCCGCGCAGCATAAAGCGATGGCGCGCTCCACCTTCGGCGCGCCCCAGCCGCCGCCGCCCGCCGTCACCGTGCGCGCGATCGAGAAGAAACGCTGGCCGTCGGGCAGCTCCAGCCATTGCGTCACCACCTCACGCGGGGTTTCGAACACGCGGTGGACCGACCAGAGCGGGCAGGAGCCGCCATGGCGCGCAAAGGGAAAGCCCGCGCCGTCCAGCCGTTTCGATACATTGCCCGCCGGATCGACGCGCAGGAAGAAGAAGGGCACGCGCTCCTGCCCCGGCTTTTGGAGCGTGGTCAGGCGATGGGCGGTCTGTTCGAAACTCGCCCCGAATTGCCGGGCCAGCGCCTCCACATCATAACGGCGCGCCTCCACTGCTTTGGCAAAGGCGGTATAGGGCATCAGGATCGCGGCGGCGGCGTAGCTGGCGAGCGCGCGGCGGGCGAGGCGGCGGCCGCTTTCATGGGAGAACTGGCCGTCCTTCAGGATCGCGTCGAAATATTTGCGCAGGTCCAGATAGGCGATCTGCAGCGCCAGCTGGAACTGCGAGCTGGCGCCGTCCAGCGCATCGTCGAGCAGCACCGCGTCGCGATGCCGGTCGAGCCGTCGCATGGAGCCGGCCATCACGTCCGATGGCAGGCGGCGAACGCGCAGATTATGCTTCGCCTTGAGCCAGGCGATGAGGCCGCCTTCCGCTTCTGCCTCCGCTGCCAGCTTTTCCGCTGCATCGTCCAGCAGGGGGAAGCTGTTGCGCCGGGCGGCGAGGAAGCGGCGCGATTCGGCGACGGGATCGGCAACATCCTCCTGCGGCGCCGCATCCACGCCCGCGCCCCGATCCGCCAGCGCCAGATGCTCCTCGCGATAGCTGGTATAGAGGCGCAGCAGCGCTTCGGTGATGCCGGGATAATTGACCGCCACGTCGCCAGTGGCGAGCGTGGGCAGATCTATATCCGCGAACATCGGGTCTTTCAGCACCGCCTGCAACCGCGCCGTCTGTTCCGCGCCGCCATCGCCCGCCACTTCCGCCATGTCGAGTTTGTATGTGCGGGCAAGCCGCAACAGCATGTCGGCAGTCAGCGGCCGCTGGTTGCGCTCCAGCAAAGCGACATAGGAGGCGGAGATATCGAGATCGGCGGCCATGTCCGCCTGCGTCAGGCCCAAATCGCGCCGCAGCCGCCGCAGCCGCGGCCCCATATAGACGGGACGATCCTTGGCCATGTGCGCGACTCCTGTGCAGGCTTTACAACTTTACAGCAGATTTTTGTAAAGATCGACAACTGAACTTCAGGAGTACTGCCGCACTGCAACAGAGGTGATTAGGCAAGGTGGCAACAGATCACCGGACGCAAGGAAAACGGCCATGACCTATCAGGACAATATCGCGAAGGCGCAGAGCCTCATCGGTAGCCACCCCGGCAGCTGGGACGGCATCAATGCCGAATCCGTCGCCCGCATGAAGTTGCAGAACCGCTTCAACACGGGTCTGGATATCGCCAAATATACTGCCGGCATCATGCGCCGCGACATGGCGGCCTATGACCTCGACCCGGCCAACTACACCCAGTCGCTCGGCTGCTGGCACGGTTTCATCGGTCAGCAGAAGCTGATCGCGATCAAGAAGCATTTCGGCACGACCAAGCAGAAGTACCTGTATCTGTCCGGCTGGATGGTCGCGGCACTGCGCAGCGATTTTGGGCCTTTGCCCGACCAGTCGATGCACGAAAAGACCAGCGTCGCCGCGCTGATAGAGGAACTTTACACCTTCCTGAAGCAGGCCGATGCCCGCGAACTGGGGATGTTGTTCCGCGATCTCGACAAGGCGCGCGAAACCGGCAACGAGGTTGAGGCCCAGCGCCTGACCCACGCCATCGACAATTATGAGACGCATGTCGTGCCGATCATCGCGGATATCGACGCGGGCTTCGGCAATGCGGAAGCCACCTATCTGCTCGCCAAGAAGATGATCGAGGCGGGGGCCTGTGCGCTCCAGATCGAAAATCAGGTTTCGGACGAAAAGCAGTGCGGCCATCAGGACGGCAAGGTCACGGTGCCGCATGAGGACTTCCTGGCGAAGGTTCGCGCCTGTCGCTACGCCTTCCTGGAGCTGGGCGTGGACGATGGCATCATCGTCACGCGCACCGACTCGCTAGGCGCGGGCCTGACCAAGCAGATCGCGGTCAGCAAGGAACCCGGCGATATCGGCGACCAGTATAACAGCTTCCTCGATTGCGAGGAGATCGACCCGGCGACGGCGAAGAATGGCGACGTCATCCTGAACCGCGACGGCAAGCTGCTGCGCCCCAAGCGCCTGCCCAGCAACCTGTTCCAGTTCCGCGAAGGCACCGGCGCGGATCGCTGCGTCCTCGACTGCATCACCTCGCTTCAAAATGGCGCGGATCTGCTGTGGATCGAAACGGAAAAGCCGCATATCGAGCAGATCGCGTCGATGGTCGACCGCATCCGCAAGGTCATTCCCAACGCCAAGTTGGTCTATAATAATTCGCCCAGCTTCAACTGGACGCTGAACTTCCGCCAGCAGGTGTATGATGCGTGGGCCGAAGCCGGCAAGGATGTTGGTGCCTATGACCGGGCGAAGCTGATGAGCGCGGATTATGACGGCACGGAACTGGGCGTCGAGGCTGACGAGAAGATCCGCACCTTCCAGAAGGATGCAGCGGCGCGGGCAGGCATCTTCCATCACCTCATCACCCTGCCGACCTATCATACGGCGGCGCTCAGCACCGATAACCTGGCCAAGGACTATTTCGGTGCGGCTGGCATGCTGGGCTATGTCGAGGGCGTGCAGCGCAAGGAAATCCGCCAGGGCATCGCCTGCGTGAAGCATCAGAATATGTCGGGCAGCGACATCGGCGACGATCACAAGGATTATTTCGCCGGGGAAGCTGCGCTGAAGGCCGGCGGCGCACACAATACGATGAACCAGTTCGCGGCGTAATCTCTAAGCACGTCATTCCCGCGACCCGAAGGGCGGTCGTAGGCCAACGCGGGAACCCATCTCCTGCCTTATCCCCAGCCGCAAGGGTGTGAGATGGATCCCCGCCTTCGCGGGGATGACGGCCGTTTTTGCGGCGTGCAGGCCGCAAGAAAAGCCAAAGCGCGGGGACTTCGACACTCCCTTCGCGTGTTTGGGTGGAAGAAACTGGACGACCCGGCGACACATCGCCGGGTCGTTTTTTGTGTGTGCCAACTACCCTAAACTCCGTTCGCCCTGAGTCTGTCGAAGGGCTGTCTTTGAAGAAAAAGACGGGGCTTCGACAGGCTCAGCCCGAACGGAGTTTAAGGGGATAACTCAGTGCGTCGTTCAGGCAATCCCCGCCCGCTGCCGCACTGCCTGCTTCAAAATGTCGAGCGGCATCGCGCCCAATGTCAGCACGTCGTGGAACTGCTTCAGATCGAAGCTGTCGCCCTGCTTCGCCTTCACCTCGTCGCGCAGCTGCGTCCACACGGTGTGGCCGATCTTGTAGCTGCACGCCTGACCCGGCCAGACGGTGTAGCGGTCGATTTCGCCCTGGCTGCGGCCGCGCGCGATTCCGGTGGTGGCGATGAGGTAATCGGTCGCCTTTTCCCGGCTCCACCGCTTGGCATGCATGCCGCTGTCCACGACCAGACGGGTGGCGCGGAACAGGAGCGACTGGAGATAGCCGACCTGCCCGAGAGGATCGCCTTCATACATGCCCATTTCGTCGGCCAGCTGTTCCGAATAGAGCGCCCAGCCTTCCGAATAGCCGCTGTAGAAGCCACGGCGACGAATCATTGGGATGGAGTCGGATTCCAGCGCTACCGTCACCTGAAGATGATGCCCCGGCACCGCTTCATGATGGGTCAGCGTCGCCAGGCCGAATTTCGGCCGGTCGAACGTGTCGCGCAGGTTGATGAAATAGATGGCGGGGCGCGACCCGTCGAGCGAGGCGTTCTGATAATAGCCGCCCGGCGCGCCCGCCTGAATCGTCACTGGCACGCGGCGGACCTCCACCGGCGCCTTGGGCACGGTGTTGAAGGATTCGCCCAGACGCTTCTGCATGGCGATGATCTGGCTGTTGAGCTGCGCCAGCAGTGCCTCGCGGCCCGGATCGGTGTTGGGATACAGCTGATCGGGGCGCTTGTTGAGTTCCACCAGACGATCGCCGACGCTGCCCTGGCTCATCCCTTCGCCCTTCAGGATCGCGTCGATCCGGGCGGAGATGTCCGCCACCTGATCGAGGCCCAGCTGATGGATTTCATCGCCGGTCAGTTTGGTCGTGGTCGCGGCTTCGGCGGCGGCGGCGTAGAAAGCCTCGCCATCGGGCAGGCGCCAGCAGCCTGCGTCATGGCTGGCCTTGGCACGCAACTGCGCCACCAGTGCGCGCTGGCGATCGATGGCGGGGAAGATCTTCTCCGCGACGATCTTTTCCGCCTGCGCCACGCGTTCGGGTGGCAGGTTGGCGGCGGCCAGCTTCTTGGCGAAACTGGCGACCAGCACAGTCTGCGCGGCGGGCTGGTCGCGCAGGGACGCCTGCATCTTCATCGTGGTGTCGAGAATATAGTCGGGCGCGAACACGCCCTTGGCCGCATCCGCCTTCTGCCGGGCCAGTTCGCCGTCGAGGGCGGCGGGGAAGGCTTCGAGCCGCGACAGATAGGCGTCGGCGTCGGCCGCATCCTTCACCCGGTGCTGCGAATCGAGGAAGTCGGGGACTTCGCGATAGCTGCCGGTCAATTGGCTCAGGATATAGGGGGCGTAGCGGCCCGCCGTTTCGCCATAGCCGAAGCGTTCGCCGCCCACGGCGCGGTCCATCTGATAGGCGACCACATCATAGTCGAGCTGGCTGGCGGGGCTGAGTTTGGCGCGGTCGATGCTGGCCAATTGCTTCACCTGTGCCTTGGTCCGGGCCAGATCCTTGGCCGCGCCGGCCGCGCTGGTGTCGCTGAGTTTGCCGCGCAACGCCGCCCGCGCGCCGGTGTCGAGGCCGAGGCGGGTGGCCTGCTCCGGCGATTCGGCCAGCCGTCCGTAGAAGAAATCGTCGAGCATCGCGCGGAACCGCGCGTCGGCGCTGGCGCCTTGCGCAAAGGCGTTGGGCGTGGCGGCGGCGATGGCAGTGGCGCCGCTGGTGGCGAGAAATTGGCGTCGGTTCACGACTGAAAGCTCCAGAGCAAGGGGAGGGCGGCAAGGGGGCGCCGCCCGCGATGCGCTCTTTTGACGAGCGTTCAACAGCTTGGCTAGAGTGTAGGTTGAGTGGGGCATGGTCGGTCCGGCGCGCGGAGATGCTGGATGGCTTGTGGACGGTTCCAAATTTTCGTCACCCCGGACTTGATCCGGGGTCTCGCTACCTTTTCAAAAGCTAGGCGTGCAAGGAAAGCGGGATCCCGGGTCAAGCCTGTCCTGAGCCTGTCGAAGGGCCCGGGATGACGACATTGTTAATGGCCACCGCCGCCCGCGCCCTGTCATCTTCCTGTCAACCAAACGGCCCATATAAGCCCAGCTTGTCAGCATCATGGATCGTTGCGGCTGTCGCGTCGTTTCCTCCTGCGCTATGGGGCGCGTGCCTTGCATAGGGAGGAACCGCATGTCCTACACGCTGATCACCGCCAACCGGAATTACAGCAGCTGGTCGCTGCGCCCATGGGTGCTGATGACGGCGCTGGGCATAGCGTTCGAGGACCGGCTGGAACCCTTCGCCGCCGCGACCAACTATGCCGCCTTCCGCAGCTTTTCGCCCACGGGGCAGGTGCCCGCGCTGATCGACGGGGATCGTACCGTCTGGGATTCGTTAGGCATCATCCTCTATCTGGCCGATCGCCATCCCGGCGTCTGGCCGGCGGACGAGGCCGCGCGCGCTTTCGCCCAATGTGCGACGGCGGAAATGCACAGCGGTTTCACCACGTTGCGCAACGATTGCACCATGAATGTCGGCGTCCGGGTGGAGCCGCATCTGCCCTCGCCCGCGCTCAACAAGGACATCGCCCGACTGCGCGAATTGTGGGAGCAGGGGTTGGACCGCTTTGGTGGCCCTTTCCTGGCGGGCAAGACCTTCACCGCGATCGACGCTTTCTATGCGCCCGTCGCCTTCCGCGTGCGCACCTATGGGCTGGATGTCGGCCCGATCGCGCAGGCCTGGGTCGACCATATGCTCGCCCATCCCGCCATGCAGCAGTGGGAAAGGGAGGCGCTGGCCGAAACATGGCGCGAGGACAGCCATGAGGCGGAGATCGGCGCGGCCGGCAAGGTCATCGAGGACTATCGGGCGGTGTAGGTGTCGGCCGGTGGGTTAGCCAACCCTGTAACATTCTTGCCCGCCCGATAGGAAAAACAGGGCAAATCGGTCGTTCACCCCCTTTCCCGATCCGGCGGACGGGTCTAGGGGGTGGACATTATGGTAAAGTCTCGCACCCTCTACGAAAAGATCTGGGACGCGCACGTCGTCGAACGGCGTCCCGATGGCACCTGCCTCATCTATATCGACCGCCATCTCGTCCATGAAGTGACGAGCCCGCAGGCGTTCGAGGGGCTACGCCTTGCCGGTCGTAAGGTGCGCCGGCCCGATCTGACGCTGGCGGTGCCGGACCATAATCTGCCCACCACGCCGCGCCGCGACGCGGATGGCCATCGCATCCCGATCGCCGATCCGGAAAGCGCGCAGCAGCTGGCCGCGCTGGAACGCAATGCGCCCGAATTCGGCGTCCGCCTGATCGGTGACGCCGATCTGGAGCAGGGCATCGTCCATGTCGTCGGCCCGGAACAGGGCTTTACGCTGCCCGGCACCACTTTGGTGTGCGGCGACAGCCATACCTCCTCGCATGGCGCGCTGGGCGCGTTGGCCTTCGGCATCGGCACGTCGGAGGTCGAGCATGTGCTGGCGACCCAGACGTTGCTGCTGAAACAGTCGAAGACGATGGAAGTCGTCGTCGAAGGCGTACTGGCGCCGGGCGTCACGCCCAAGGATGTGGCGCTGGCGATTTGCGGTACGATCGGCACGGCGGGCGGCACCGGCTATGTCATGGAATATCGCGGCTCGGTGTTCCGCGACATGTCGATCGAAGGGCGTCTGACCGTCGCCAACATGTCGATCGAGGCGGGCGCACGATCGGGCCTGTTCGCCCCGGACGAAAAGACCTTCGCCTATATCGAGGGTCGCCCGATGGCACCCAAGGGCGCGGATTTCGACGCGGCCGTCGCTTATTGGCGGACGCTCGTCACCGACGAAGGCGCCGTCTTCGATAAGACCGTGGTGATCGACGCGGCCGACATCGTGCCCAACGTCACCTGGGGCACCAGCCCGGAAGACGTCGTGGCCGTGACCGGCGTGGTGCCCGATCCGCAGAGCTTCGCCGATCCGTCCAAGCAGGCCGCCGCGCAAAAGTCGCTTGATTATATGGGCCTCGTCGCCGGGCAGAAAATGGCCGATGTCGCGATCGAGCATGTCTTCATCGGCAGCTGCACCAACAGCCGGATCGAGGATCTGCGCGCCGCCGCATCATTGCTGAAGGGGCGCCATGTCGCCGCCGGCATCAAGCATGCGATGGTCGTGCCCGGCTCCGGCCTGGTCAAGCAACAGGCCGAATCCGAAGGGCTGGACCGCATCTTCCTGGACGCCGGTTTCGAATGGCGCGAGCCGGGCTGCTCGGCGTGCCTGGGCATGAACCCTGACAAGGTGCCCGCGGGCGAACGCTGCGCATCGACCAGCAACCGCAATTTCATGGGCCGTCAGGGGCCGGGATCGCGCACTCATCTGGTGTCGCCCGAAATGGCGGCGGCTGCGGCCATCACCGGCCGGCTGACGGATGTGCGCGAACTGTTGAACAAAAAAGAGGGTGTGGTCGCATGAAGAAGATTTTCTGGCTGCTGACGCTGGGCGCGCTGGCGAGCGCGGCGATGGCCGCGACCCTGGGCCGGGCCGAAGACACGCCGGCTGCTGAGGCGAAGAAGGTTCACTGATGGACAAGCTGACGACCGTAGACGGCCGGGCCTATCCGTTCGGGATGAAGAATGTCGACACCGACATCGTCATCCCCGCGCATTGGTTGAAGACCATTTCGCGTAACGGCCTTGGCAAGGGCGCGTTCGAAGTGCTGCGCAAGGAGCCGGGCAACGTCTTCGACGATCCCGAATATGCCGGCAGCCCGATCCTGATCGCGGGCGACAATTTCGGCTGCGGCTCCAGCCGCGAACATGCCGCCTGGGCGCTCGGCGACCTGGGTATCAAGGTGGTGATCGCGCCCAGCTTCTCCGATATCTTCTCCGGCAATGCGTTCAAGAACGGCATTTTGACGGTCGTTTTGCCGCAGGATGCGGTGGATAGGCTGCTGGAAGTGGCGAAGACCGATCCGATCCATGTCGATCTGGAATCGCAGTCCGTCACCACCCAGTTTCAGGACCGGTTCGCGTTCGAGATCGATCCGTTCCGCAAACATTGCCTGCTCGGCGGTCTGGACGAAATCGGCCTGACGCTGGATCAGAGCGACGTGATCGACGGCTATGAAGCCAGGCAGGCGCAGGATCGTCCCTGGATCGTGCCTGCTGCCGTTGCGTAATGCGACGCTTCTGCCTATCTCTTGGCTCAGATACCGCTTGCAACAGGGCTTTTGACGCATGACCACTTTCGACGATCGCGAAAAGGCGTTCGAAAACAAGTTCGCCCATGACCAGGAACTGGAGTTCCGCATTCAGGCGCGCCGCAACCGGCTGCTGGGCGAATGGGCGGCGGTCAAGATGGGTCTGACCCCGGAAGAAACCGACGCCTATGCCAAGGCGGTGGTGCAGGCCGATTTCGAAGAAGCGGGCGACGAAGATGTCATTCGCAAGCTGGTAGGCGATATGACGTCGGCCGGCGTGGATATCGACGAAGCGGGCGTGCGCACCGCACTGGACGAGCAGGCCGTGATCGCTCGTCGCCAGTTCATCGAAGTACAGTAAGGCTTAATCCCATGCCGATGGCAGCCGACGATATTGCGGACATGATCCGCGCCGCCATTCCCGACGCGCAGGTCGAAATTACCGATCTGGCCGGCGATGGCGATCATTATGCGGCTAAGGTCGTGGCGGAAAGCTTTCGTGGGCTTAGCCGCGTGGCGCAGCAGCGCGCCGTCTATGCGGCGCTGGGCGGACGGATGGGGGGCGTGCTTCACGCCTTGCAACTGACCACCGCCGTTCCCAACTAACGGGCCAGAGATTAGCGCCTATCGGATGGGCGCCAGACAGGAATGGAACTTTTCACATGACCGACGCCGTGCAGCAGCGGATTGCCGACATCGTCAAGAGCAATGACGTGGTGCTTTTCATGAAGGGCACGCCGCTCTTCCCGCAATGCGGTTTTTCCAGCCGCGCCATCGCGATTCTGGAGCATCTGGGCGTGACCTATGAAACGGTCGACGTGTTGCAGGACCAGGGCGTGCGTCAGGGCATCAAGACCTTCTCCGACTGGCCGACCATCCCCCAGCTCTATGTGAAGGGCGAATTTGTCGGCGGCAGCGACATCATGATGGAAATGTATGAAGCAGGCGAACTGAGCCAGCTTCTGACCGATCAAGGGATCGCCGCCGCCAACTGAGCGGGGGGCGATCGGGAATAGGGAAGGCGGTCCGGGAACGGGCCGCCTTTTTTGTTGGGGGCAGCCTCACGATAATATGCCAGCCTTGCGCCAACCCCTCATCCAACTCCGCCTAGACGCTACGCGCCAAGGCTTCGTATCCTTCTCCCTCCAGGGGAGAAGGATGAGTGCCCGCGACGCCACCATCCTTCCAATGTAGGATTTTCTCTGATCTATCCTGCGGGATGACTCCATTCTCATCCACCCGCCAATGGCCCGCGGCCGGTTACGACCGGACGCGTGCGCGTCGCTTCGCTGTAACGCCGATGGCGCGCCGATGTCGTGCGGCTGTCGCGCCGGTGGCGCTTGGCGAAAGCCTCGCGAGCGCTTCACGCACGCATAGGGGCCTGCAACGGTGTGAACTTCGCGCGTCGCGTTGGTGTGACCTGAAATGGGGGGAGGGCCACCGGGTGGGGGATGCGGAGCGGAGACTGCCTGCATCCCCCGGTAGTTGAACGGTGGGAACGCGACTAAAGTCGCAATGGCCGTGCCAATTTGGGGCGATCGCGGGAAGCTGCGGGTTCCAAAGGTTAACGCGCCGAGATGGTCCGCGCCATCTGTCAAAATTTCCGACATTTTCCGGCTTTTTCAACGTGAAGCCAGTCAAGGACGAGCCTGCGAACGGCTATTGACTACATCTGTAATCAATGCGACTACATCCGTGGTTGTTAAACATCGAGTCGGGTATCCGGCCAGCGGGCGAGAAGACGTGAGCGAGAAGATCAGCGAAGCGGAACTAGTGGTGATGGAGGCGCTGTGGGAAGCCGCGCCGCAGACCGCCAATGACGTTGCCGACCGCGTCGCCACCGACCGCGACTGGAGCCTGCAAACGGTCAAGACCCTGTTGTCGCGGCTGATGGCCAAGGATGTCATCGCCGCCGATCAGGATGGCCGTCGTTTTCTCTATCGCCCGATGGTGGCCCGTGACGATTATGTCGCGGGCGAAGGCGGGCGTCTCGTCAACCGGCTGTTCGGCGGGCGCATATCGCCGCTGGTCGCCCAGCTGGCGCAGCAGGATCAATTAACGGCGGACGATATCGCCGAACTTGAGGCAATCCTGAAGGGGCTGAAATCATGAGCGTCTGGCTGGCCGAAACGCTGATCGCCACCACCTTGTTAATGGCGCTGGTCATGATGTTGCGGCGGCCGGTCGCGCGCTGGCTGGGGGCGGGGGCGGCCTATCTGCTCTGGGCGCTGCCGCTGGCGCGGATGGTGATGCCGGCTTTGCCCTGCGACATCGATCCTTCGCCGCTGCATCTGGCGGTCGATCAGGCGGGTCTGCCCGACCTGTTGACCGTGCCGCCCGCAGCGCCTGTCGTCCCCACGACTCCGACCTTCCCCTGGCTGGAGGCTGGCCTTTCGCTCTGGTTCGCCGGCATGGTCGTTTTTCTGATCGTGCAGGCGGTGGGCTATACCCGTTTCCGCCGCCATATGCTGGACGGCGCCACCCCGATCGGGGAGGAAGGGCGTATCCGCCTCATTTCCAGCCCGCATGCCTCCGGTCCGCTCGCCTTTGGCGTGTTGCGGCCCTACATCGTGCTGCCGGCCGATTTCGCTGTGCGCTACGACGCGCAGGAACAGGACATGGCGATCGCCCATGAACGGGCGCATCATGAGCGGCGCGATCTGGCCGCCAATATGATCGCCTTGCTGTTGCTGGCCGTCCATTGGTGCAATCCCGTCGCCTGGATCGCCTATCGCGCCTATCGGGCCGATCAGGAAACCGCCTGCGACGCCCGCGTCCTTTCGCTTTACGGCCGCGATCAGGCCCATGCCTATGGTCGCGCCATATTGAAGGCGGCCGGCGGTCGGCAATTTGCCGGCGCTTGCCATCTCACCCGTATCACTACGCTCAAGGGGAGGCTGAAAATGCTGTCCAACCATGACATTTCGCTTCAGCGCATCAGCTGGGGCATGGCCGCCGTCGCGATCGTCACCGCCACCGGCCTGGCGCTCACCGCATCTGGCAGCCGCGCCGCGCAGCAGATGGCGGCGATCACCGACAAGGTGGAAAGCGCCGACTTCGCCAAATTGTCCGACCTGGTGTCGCAACCCGCCACCGCCAGCGTGCCGGCGAACGCCGAAGTCGCGGCGGTCCCCGCCGTACCTACGGCGCCTGCCGTCCCTGCGGTGAAGGCGGGCGATGACACATGGTCCTCGTCCGCGCCCATGGTTCCGCCCGCGCCGATCGTGCCCGCCGCCGACATGATCGCCCCGGTCGCGCCCGTACCGCCCGCGCCGCCGATTGTGCGCAGCGAAAAGAATCGCATCACCGTCACCCATGCCGACGGCCGCGTCGAAACCCATCGTATTCCGACCGAGGCTGAGATTGCGCGGATGGTACCGAATGTCGATGTTCGCGATGGATGCGACGGGAATGCGAGCCAGGTTAGCACGCATCGCGAATGGGTCGATGCCAAGGGGCAGCGGCAAATCCGTGTCCGCATTTGCAACGCCGCGATCGAGGCGCAGGCCCGCCGTGCGGAATTGCAGGCCAGTCGCGCCGAAGCTTTGGCAGAACGGCAGGCCGCACTGGCCGAACGTGAAGGTGCGCGGGCTGAACGCATGGGCAAGCTGGCGGCACGGCGCGGGTTGATGAACGCACGTATCCAGATCGCCAACAGCCGGATGCCCGCCAAGGATCAGGCTGACGCTCTGCGCGACATCGACGATGAAATTGCAGCGCTGGATCGCAACAGGAACTGATTGTTCAGACCGCTACAACTTCGGGCAGGATGGCATCGAGCAGCAGCATGCCTGCCGGCGCCACCTGCAAATGGTCGCCGGTCAGGCGGATGAGGCCAAGGTCGGTCAGTTGGGCGATCGCCCGTTCGTCCACCAGACGGTCCGTCCTGATCCCGGACTGGGCGGCGATCCGGGCCAGATCCACCCCTTCGCCCAGCCGCAATCCCATCAGCAACGCCTCACGGGCGCGGTCTTCCGCCGCCAGCGGTTCTTCGCTCTGAATGCCATGGCCGTTGCGGGACACCGCGCCCATCCAGTTTTCCGGCTTCTTGTGGCGCAGCGTCGCCATGCCGCCACGCCGCCCATGCGCGCCCGGCCCGATCCCGGCATAGTCGCCATAGCGCCAGTAGACGAGGTTATGGCGGCTTTCCTGCCCCGGCCGGGCATGGTTGCTGATTTCATAAGCGGGAATGCCCGCCGCACCGGTCATCGCCTGCGTCAGTTCATAAAGCGTGGCGCCATGGTCGGGATCGGCGGGCGTCAGCTTGTTCTGTGCCACCAAAGTGGCAAAGCGCGTGCCCGGCTCGATCGTCAGCTGATAGAGCGACAGATGGCCGGTGCCGAAGGACAAGGCGTGCGCTAGTTCCGCTTCCCAACCCGCCTCGCTCTGGTCGGGGCGGGCGTAGATCAGGTCGAAGCTCACCCGATCGAACACGCGCTGCGCCGTGTCGAGCGCGGCCAGCCCCTCCGTCACATCATGGGCGCGGCCGAGGAAATGGAGCGCCTGATTGTCGAGCGCCTGAAGGCCGAGCGAGGTGCGGTTGACGCCTGCTATGGCGAGGTCGGCAAAGCGCGCCGCCTCGACCGAATTGGGATTGGCCTCCAGCGTGATCTCTATGTCCGGGGTGAAGCCCCAATGGCGCTCCGCCGCGCCGATCAGCGTTTCGACCAGCGCGGGCGGCATCAGCGACGGGGTGCCGCCGCCAAAGAAGATGGAGGAGAGCGGCCGGCCCGGTGTCAGCGCCGCCTCATGCGCCATGTCCGCCAGCAGCGCGGCCTCCCATGCCGGAATATCCACGCCGTCGCGGACATGACTGTTAAAATCGCAGTAGGGACATTTGGAAACGCAAAAGGGCCAATGGATATATAAGGCTTGAGCGTCGGCGCGGACATGGTCTGGGGCCGTTGCGATTTGGGGATTGAGAGACGACATGGCTGGGGGCAGCCCTAAAGAATTTTTGCGCGCTTCGCTATGGGTGGCGATCATGCTCTGTGCAACGGGTGCGCAGGCGGCGTCGGATGGTGCAGCAACGGTCGCGCCACTCGCCACCGGCACGGTCATGCCCGCTGCTTATTATGGCATGGAAGAAGCGCCGCGCGGGACCGCGTTGCTGCGCTCGGTCATGCTCGACGCGCATAATGAGGAGCGTGCCTCGCTCGGCCTGCCGCTGCTGGACTGGGACGATGCGCTGGCGGCCGATGCCGCCCGCTATGCCGACGATATGGCGCGTAGTGGCCTGTTCCGCCATTCGCCTCGCACCGGCCGCGCCATCCCCAGCGGCGAAAATCTGTGGATGGGGCCGCGCCGCCTCTATGGCTATGGGGCGATGGTCGGATCGTTTCTGGAGGAAAAGCGGCTGACCCGGATCGCGGGCAAGCTGCCCGACATGAGCGCCACCGGGCGCTGGCAGGATGTCGGCCATTATACCCAGATGATCTGGCGCGGGACGCGCAAGGTCGGCTGCGCGCTGGGTGAGGGGGCGAATGCGGACTATCTGGTCTGTCGTTATTTCCCGGCCGGCAACGCCTTTGGCAAGGGGCCGCTGGACGCGGATGATGCAGCACCGATGGCGCAAACGCAGGTCGCCAGCGTCGGTCCGTAAGGCGGCGATGGATATTTCTCCTGGTGGTGGGCATTGAGCAGATGAAGCCGCCAGAGGAGAAGAGGATGCGCCACGCAGCACTGTCATGGATGATCTCGGGCTGTGCGCTGTTGGCGCTCGGCGCCTGTGGCGGGCCGTCGCAGCCGGGGCATAAGGCGGGCGCGGTAGCCAGCGCCAATGACGCTGCGCCGGTGGCCCCATCGCCGGTCAATGCGGGTGCCGCACAAAGCCCGATGCCCGCACCCGTTGCCCAAGACGCAGAACCGTTGTCCTGTGCCGCCGATATCGGGGCCGCGGCAGCAGCCAAGCGGGTCGCCGTCTGCCGCAATGTTTCGCCCGCCACCCGGCCACCCTGCAATGCCGCCAACAGCTGCGCCATGATCGAGGATGAAATTGCGCGCAGCTGCGCCCTTTTCGATGGCAAGGGCGAGCCGATGCAGGGATGCGATCCCGCGCCCAAGAGCATGGCGGCGGCGGTCGCGGTGGTGCAGCGTTATTATTCGGCCATCAATGCCCGCGACTATGCCACGGCCTGGGCACAATGGGGGGAGGATGGACCGCCCAACCAGACATTGGACAAGTTTCAGGCAGGCTTTGCCGGTACTCGGTCGACGCGGGTGACGATCGGCAGCAAGCTGGAGCCGGGCGATGGTGGCGCGGGTTCGATTTACCAGACGGTGCCGGTGACGGTCGATTCGCAACTGCTGGACGGGACGCGCCAGCGCTTCGTCGGCGATTATGTGGTGCGGCGCGTCAACGATGTGGACGGCGCTACGCCCGCCCAGCTGCGCTGGCATATCGGCCAGGCGAAGCTGAAGGCGGTGCCCGCGGGTTAGTAGCCGCTGCGCTCGCAATGACGATCCGACAGGACGTTATCCCGCCTTCTTAAATGACCGCCGCGACTAGTTGCTCGAAGGCCTTGGCGCGGTGGCTCATGGCATGTTTGGCGTCCGGGTCCATCTCGCCAAAGCTGATGGCATGGTCCAGCGGCTGGAACATGGCATCATAGCCGAAGCCATTTTGCCCGCGCGGCGGCCAGACCAATGTGCCGTCGATCCGCCCCTCGAATGCTTCGACATGGCCGTCGGGCCAGGCGAGGGCGAGGGCGCAGACGAAATGGGCGCTGTGGCTGGCATCCGGCCCCTTGGCCTGCACGCCGTCCCATACCAGCTGCATCGCCATGCCGAAATCCTTGGTCGGGCCGGCCCAGCGTGCCGAGAACAGGCCGGGATCGCCGCCCAGCGCTTCGACGCACAGGCCACTATCGTCGGCAAGGGCGGGCAGGCCGGAGAGGTCGGCCGCCTGCATCGCCTTCAATTCCGCATTGGCGATGAAGGTGGTGCCGGTTTCTTCCGGTTCGGGCAGGTCGAGCGACGCGGCGGAGACGGGCTCGATCCCATAGGGGCCGAGCAAGGCGGCGATTTCGCGTACCTTGCCGGGATTGTGGCTGGCGATCACCAGCCTGCCCGGTTTCAGCTTGCGGATCGCCTGTTCCTGTCCGAAATCGTCGCTCATTGTCTACCCTTGCCTTGTTAATCTCGTCATCCCGGCCTTGAGCCGGGATCTCGCTTGTTCTTCGAGCCAGTCAAAGGAAAGCGAGACCCCGGGTCAAGCCCGGGGTGACGGCAATTGCTTAACGCCCGGTCGCCACATCCTGTGCCGCGAAGATTTTCGCGCAGCCGATGCGGGCGAGGCGGAGCAGGCGGAGCAGCTCTTCCTCGTCATAGGCCGCGCCCTCAGCCGTCGCCTGCACTTCGGCGAACTTGCCGTCGCCGGTCAGGATCAGGTTGGCGTCGGTTTCGGCATTGCTGTCTTCGGCATAGTCGAGGTCGAGGACGGGGGTGCCGTTATAGATGCCGCAGCTGATCGCCGCGACCTTCTGGATGATCGGGTCTTCGGTGAGCGCACCCGAAGCCAGCAGCTTGTCCACCGCGATGCGCAGCGCGACCCAGCTGCCGGAAATGGCCGCCGTCCGCGTGCCGCCATCGGCCTGGATCACGTCGCAATCGACCACGATCTGGCGCTCGCCCAGCTTCTTCAAGTCCACGACCGTGCGCAGCGAGCGGCCGATCAGGCGCTGGATTTCCTGGGTACGGCCCGACTGCTTGCCCTTGGCCGCTTCACGGCTGCCGCGGGTGTGGGTGGCGCGGGGCAGCATGCCATATTCGGCCGTGACCCAGCCCGACCCCTTGCCGCGCAGGAAAGGAGGCACCTTTTCTTCGATCGAGGCGGTGCAGAGCACGCGCGTATCGCCGAAGCTGATCAGGCAAGACCCTTCCGCGTGGATGGTGAAGCCGGGTTCCATGGTGATATCGCGCATCTGGTCGGGCGCGCGGCCGGAAGGACGCATAATTTCTACTCCGAAGCGTTTGAGAGGCGACAGGCGCCGCCAATGCGCCCAATGGCGCACTTAAAGCGCCGCTTAGCGGTCGATGGGACGAGTTGCCAGTGTCCAGACCGCAATTTGGACGATATGAGGGGTTATGACGATAAAAATCTGGGTCGCAGCCGGGCTGTTGGCATTGACGGGATGCATGGCGGAGCAGGAGGGGCTGGAACCGCCCAAGGCGCCGGGCGACGTGATCCGATTCACCGCGGGGCGCTGCTTCGGGGCATGCCCGGCCTATACGGTACAGGTGTCGCCCGATGGCGCGGGCCTGTTGACGCCGGAACGCTTCACATCTGTGCCGGGACCGACCCGCTTCACCATCAGCCGGGTGCAATATCGCAAGCTGCTGGCGACGCTGGCGCCGCATCGCCCTGCGACGGGCACCACGCAAAAGATCGACCAGAAAAGCTGCACCCGCTTCGCCACGGATATGCCCAGCTATAGCGTGGAATGGAGCCGGCCGGGGCAGCAGCCGACGCGGCTGGATTTCCAGTCGGGCTGCATGGACCCGCGCCATGGCAAGCTGCGCGTGGCGATCGCGTCCGTGCCCAAGATTCTCGACGTACAGCATATGCTCAATCCCAAGGCGGTCGCGCCTTGAGCGCGCGCGCCGACCTGCCTAGATAGACAGCATGTCGATCACCCCCATATCCGAACTGAACGATCGCGCGCGCGATGTCTTTCGCCTGGTGGTGGAAAGCTATCTGGGCACGGGTATGCCGGTGGGATCGCGCACCATCAGCAAGATGGCCTCGCTCAGCCTGTCGCCCGCTTCGATCCGCAACGTCATGCAGGATCTGGAGGAGCTGGGCCTGCTCGCCGCGCCGCATACCTCCGCCGGGCGGATGCCGACCGAAACGGGGCTGCGGCTGTTTGTCGATGGGATGATGCAGGCGGCCGAGCCGTCGGCCGAGGAGCGCCGCGCGATCGAGGCGGGCATATCCGAAAGCGGGCCGATCGAGGAAGCGCTGTCTGCCGCCACGGCAACGCTGTCGGGATTGTCCGCATGCGCCGGCATCGTCATGGTGCCCAAGCGCGAGCCGGTGCTGCGCCAGTTCGGTTTCGTGCCGCTGAATGCACGGCAGGCGCTTGCCGTTTTGGTGGGGCAGGACGGGTCGGTGGAAAACCGCGTGCTGGACCTGCCCGAAGGCGTCAGCCCGATCGCGCTCAACGAAGCAGCCAATTTCATGTCGGCGCGGTTCGGCGGCCTGACGCTGCGACAGGCGGGCGAGGCGCTGACGCGGGAGATGGAGGCGGAGCGGCACGCGCTCGACAATAGCGCACGGGATCTGGCGGCGCGGGGCCTCGCCATCTGGTCGCACGATGCCGACGACCGGCCGGTGCTGATCGTGCGCGGCCAGTCGCACCTGCTGGACGACGGCGCGGCCGCCGACCTGGAACGGGCGCGGCAATTGCTGGAGCAGCTGGAGGGCAAGCAGGAAATATTGGACCTGTTGCGCGGCGCATTGGCCGGCAGCGCGACCAAAATCTTCATCGGCTCGGAAAACAAGCTCTTTTCCCTGTCGGGTTCTTCGGTCATAGCCGCGCCCTACCGTGGCGCGGACGGCCGGGTCGTCGGCGTGGTCGGCGTGATCGGCCCCACGCGCTTGAACTATGCGCGGGTGATCCCCATGGTGGATTTCACAGCACAGACGCTATCGAGATTGATGAGATGAGCGAAGACAAAGACAATATCGAAAACACCGAAGTCGTGGACGCGCTACTCGAGGATGCGGCACCGGCCGGAGACGCCGTAGCGGAGAAGATCGTCGCGCTGGAGGCCGAACTCGCTACCGCGAAGCAGGATATTCTCTACGCCCATGCCGACACGCAGAATGTGCGCCGCCGGCTGGAAAAGGAGCTGGCCGATGCGCGGTCCTACGCGTCGACCGCTTTCGCGCGCGACATATTGTCGGTCGCCGACAATCTGAGCCGTGCGCTGGCCGCGATCCCGGCTGAATTGCGGGATGATGAGAAATTCAAGAGCCTGGTCGTGGGCCTGGAGGCCACCGGCCGCGAACTGGAAAGCGTGTTCGGTCGCAACGGCGTGAGCAAGCTGGAGTCGGTCGGCCAGCCGCTCGACCCCAACAAGCATCAGGCCGTGATGGAAATCCCGTCGGCCGATGCCGAGCCGGGTACGGTGCTGGTGGAAATGCAGGCCGGCTACATGATCAAGGACCGCCTGCTGCGCCCCGCCATGGTCAGCGTGGCGAAGAAGCCGGACTAACCAACCGGGTTGTATATCCCGTTCGCCCTGAGCCTGCCGAAAGGCCCCACTTTCTAAAAGAGAAGGGCGGGGCTTCGACAGGCTCAGCCCGAACGGAGATTTTTGTGTTTCACGACCTCAACCTCACCACCGACCGCCCGACCTTCGTCACCCATCTCGAATGTTCGCTGACTGGCGAGCGCTATGAGGCGGACAAACTGCACGGATTGTCGGCGGCGGGAAAGCCGTTGCTGGTGCGCTATGATCTGGACGGCGTGCGCGCGACGCTGACCAAGGCGGCGCTGGCCGAGCGGCCGATGGACCTGTGGCGCTGGCGCGAATTGCTGCCGGTGCGGCAGACGGCCAATATCGTGAGCCTGGGCGAGAATGCGACGCCGCTCATTCCGCTGCCGCGTACGGCGGCGCGTCTGGGGGGTGCGCATCTGCTGGCCAAGGATGAAGGGCGGCTGCCGACCGCCTCCTTCAAGGCGCGCGGACTCGTCATGGCCGTGTCCATGGCGAAGGAACTGGGTGTGACGCAGGTCGCCATGCCCACCAACGGCAATGCCGGCGCCGCGCTGGCCGCCTATGCCGCCGTTGCTGGCATGGAATCGGTGATCTTCTGCCCGGCCGATACGCCCGAAATCAACGTGCGGGAAATCGCGGCGCAGCGCGCGCGCGTCTATCGCGTCAACGGCTACATCGACGATTGCGGCGCGATCGTGGGGCAGGGCGTCAAGGCACGCGGCTGGTTCGATTTCTCGACGCTGAAAGAACCCTATCGGATCGAGGGCAAGAAGACGATGGGGCTGGAGCTGGCCGAACAGCTCGGTTGGGAGCTGCCCGATGCGATCTTCTATCCCACGGGCGGCGGCACCGGCCTGATCGGCATGTGGAAGGCGTTCGACGAACTGGAGAAGATCGGCTTCATTGGCTCCAGGCGCCCCAAGATGTTCGCGGTACAGGCCGAAGGCTGCGCGCCGATGGTCCGTGCGTTCGAACAGGGCGTGGAATTTGCCGAGCGTTGGGAGGATGCCCAGACCATCGCCATGGGCATCCGCGTGCCCAAGGCGGTGGGCGATTTCCTGATCTTGCGGGCGGTGCGGGCAAGTGGCGGCGCGGCGCTGGCGGTGTCCGACGCGGCGATCGGGGCGGCGGTGCGGGATGTGGCGCGCGATGACGGGTTGCTGCTCTGTCCCGAAGGTGGCGCGACGCTGGCAGCCTATCAGCGCGCATTGGACGAAGGCCTGATCGGCCGGGATGATCGGGCAGTGCTGTTCAACTGCGCCAGTGGCCTCAAATATCCGCTGGAGGATCAGAGCCGCACGCTGGACCGGCACGCGCCGATCGATTTTTCCACACTTTAAGATATCTTGATACAATTAAGATCTATCCTAACTCTTGACGAGCGGGATTTCTAAGATATATCGCAAAGCATCATGACATATATGAAAGAGCAAATGATGCGTAACCCCCATAATTTTCACGGTCGGCATGGCGGCCATCATCGCGGCCATCATGGCCCCTTTGGCGGCATGGACCGCTTCGCTTTCCCCGGTGGCTTCGGCCGTGGACATGGCGGCCCGTTCGGCGGCGGCGATCCTTTTGGTGAGGACGGTCCGCGCGGTGGCGGTCGCGGTGGACGCGGCGGCGGTGGCGGCGGTCGTCGGCGCCTGTTCGACAATGAGACGCTGCGGCTGATCCTGCTGAAGCTGATCGCCGACGAACCGCGGCATGGCTATGAACTGATCCGCGCGATCGAGGCGCTGTCGGGTGAGGCCTATGCGCCCAGCCCCGGTGTCGTCTATCCGACGCTGACCTTGTTGTCCGAAATGGACCTGATCGTCGAAGAGCCAAGCGAGGGCAGCCGCAAGCGCTTCGCCATTACCGACGCGGGTCGTGCGCAGATCGCAGAGCGCAAGGCGGCGCTTGACCTGGCTCTGGAGCGGCTGGCGTCGATGGCGCAGAAGGCCGAACGGGTCGATGGGGGCCCGGTTCGCCGCGCGATGCATAATTTGCGCTTCGCCATCCAGCAACGCCTTGAAAAGGAAGGCGCGGATAACCAGACCATGTTCGACGTCGCCGCCCTGATCGACGAAGCCGTCGCCAAGATCGAAAGGCTCTGAATATGACCCTGACCGCTACCGTACCGACCACCAACGGCAGCCGCTATCTGCAACAGCTATGCAAGCATTGGAGCCATAAGTTCGAGACGGACTTCAGCCCCGAGCAAGGCGTTATCGCTTTCCCCATGGGTCCGATCCGCATGGCTGCGCAGCCCGAGGCACTGGTGGTGACGCTCGAGCCGAACGCGGACGCTGATGTGGAGAAGTTCAAGCAAGTGGTCGCGGATCACCTCGACCGCTTTGCCTTCCGGGAAGCGCCGCTGCCGTTCGATTGGCAGTAAAGGTCAGGCTCAGTTTGTTGTTCCCCGGCGAAGGCCGGGGAACAATCAAATATCTTCGATCATCTCCGCCAGCACGGCCAGGCAATCCTTGCCCAGCTGGATGGAGCGGGCGGGTGACCAGCCGAAATCGGCGTCGGGCAGGTCGTCATTGTCCTTGAACGGCATTTCCAGCGTCATCGCCACCGCGCCGAATCGCTCTGCCACCTGATTGGTGGACATGGACAGGTTCGCTTTGCCCGCGCCCGCCACCGGATAGCCGAGCCGCGTCTGGAAATCGGGCGTGCGCGCGGCCAGCGTGTCGCGATAGCGGTGATAAAGCTGGACCTGCTTGTCCGTGATCGAGGGAATACCCTCGAATCCGGCGATGAACACGGCGGGGATCGCTTCATCGCCATGCACGTCCATGGCGAAGTCCACGCCGCTTTCGTCCATCGCATTGCGGACCATCAGCACTTCGGGGCTGCGCTCGGCGGTCGGCTCATGCCATTCGCGGTTCAGGTTCACGCCTACCGCATTGGTGCGCAGATGACCGCGACGGCTGCCGTCCGGGTTCATGTTGGGCACGAGGTGGATCGTCGCTTTCTGGCGCAGCAGGCGGGCGACGGCGTCTTCCTCGTCGGCCAGCCGCTCCAGCGCGCCTTCCATCCACCATTCCGCCATCGATTCGCCGGGATGTTGGCGGGCATAGAGCCACACCTGCTTGGGGCCTTCGCCGATGGTGAGCTTGTCGAGCGGCTGGCCGTCCAGCGTCAGACCCAGTTCGCGATGCTCGACGCCCGGCTGGCTGGCGGCCCAGGCGATCAGGTCGTGATGGCGCTCCATCGAATAGGGCGCGAAATAGGCGATCCAGACGGCGTTGCTGTCCGGTTCCAGCCGGATGGTCAGCGTGCCATCGGCATAGCTGGTATCGGCCAGCAGCCAATTTTCGCGATCTTCGCTGATACGGGCGCTATAGCCGGCCCAGCCATCGGGATAGGCTGACTGGCCACAATTGACGATGGCCAGTTCCACCGCGCGCCCTGCCGCATTGGCAAGGCGGAAATGGAACCATTGGTAGAAGTCGCTCTGATGATCCGTCACGATCTCCAGCTCGGCGCGGACGCCGGCGGGAGAATCGGTGATGGAGAGGGTGCGAATATTGCCGCTGTCAAAGCCGCTGGAGATGCTGATGGTCATTTGACCATTATAGTGCGCCCCGATTCACCGGGATAGCCCCCGATCAGCGCTGCGGCGAGTTTCTGCGCGGCGGCGGCGGGTTGAGCGGCGGCCGAACCCTGTTTCGCCTGAGTCGAGGCGCGCCCTTCCCAGATAGCGGTCGAATCGGACCGGAGGCGCAGCTGGACGTGCAGTTCGGTCGTCACGATATCCTTGGGCTTGCCCGACAGGTTGATGCCGACACCAAGGCCCAAGCCTCCGAACGTGCCGCCACGACGGCCACCGCCCGAGCCGATGCCGCCGCCCATGCCCACGCTGACCGGCCTATCGCTGCTGCGATCGGGGCCGGACGGGCGAAAGGTGCGGCTGAAGCTGACCAGCGCGACATAGTCGCTCTGCGCCCCGTCGCCGGTGGCGCTGAAACCGACTCGCTGAAATTCCTGCGATACCGCGCCGGCATAAGTGCGAAATTCCAGGCTGATGTCCGGATTGCCGGGCATTTCCTCGACCGCGACAGTGCCGGACCGGGCAGGATTGCCCATATGGAATCGCGTCACTTCCACGCGCGGGGCGGCCGTCGCGCACGCGCCGAAGGGAAGGGCGATGGCGGCGAGGAAAAGAAGGCGCTTCGACATGGGTTCAACTCCAACGGGCATTCGGCTATTATGTCGTGCTATAGACGGTGTGGGGGCCATAATCCCCTCCAACGCGTGAAGCCATGAACTTGCTGCATGGAGGATGAACAGAGTCAAAAGAGCGGCTGCCGCCCTTGACTTTGGTCCGTCTCACCCATAGGGGCTGCGCTTCGATTTTCGAACAAATTCAGATTCCATCAAGGGCCTAGCCATGAAGATCCGCAACTCGCTCAAGTCGCTCAAGGGACGCCACCGGGACAACCGCGTGATCCGTCGTCGCGGCCGTACCTACGTCATCAACAAGACCAACCGTCGCTTCAAGGCCCGCCAGGGCTAAAAGCAGGCGCTGCCCCTTCGGGGGCAGGTCTTGTAACGCAGAAAAGCGCCCGGTCGTGGATCGGGCGCTTTTCTGCGTTTGTCTTTGAACGGTGCGGAAGGCGATTCGCGCGAATCGCTTTTCGTTTCTTCTGGAAATACGGGTGGGGGGAGGCACGCGCCTCCCCCCAGTTTGTTCAGCCTTCGTCGCGGCCTTTGAGTTCGTCGCCGCGCACCGCTGCGACGTGCAGCACGTTGGTCGACCCAGGCGTGCCGAAGGGGACGCCGGCCAGCACGACGATCTTGCCGCCCTTTTCGGCCATGCCATGGCGCAACGCCATGCGCCGGGCCTTGCCGATCATCTCTTCGAAATTGCCGATATCCTTGGTGCGGATGGCATGCACGCCCCAGGTAAGGCCCAGCTTGCGCGCCGTGTCCGATCGCGGCGTCAGCGCCAGGATCGGGGCTGAAGGCCGTTCACGCGCCACGCGGCGCACCGTGCTGCCCGACGAGGTGAAGCAGGTGATGGCGCTGGCGCCCACGACATCGACGATATTGCCGGCGCTTTCGGCCAGCGCGTCGGCGGTCGTCGGGTCCGGGCGCGTTTCGGTATAGTGAAGCCGGCCGAAATAGCCGGGATCGCGCTCGACGCTGTGGGCGATGCTGTCCATCATCGCGACCGCCTCGACCGGCCAGTCGCCCGCCGCCGTTTCCGCCGACAGCATGATGGCGTCCGCGCCGTCATAAACCGCGGTGGCGACGTCCGACACTTCGGCGCGAGTCGGGGAGGGGGACTTGATCATCGATTCGAGCATCTGGGTCGCGACCACCACCGGTCGGCCCATGCGCCGCGCGGTGGCGACGATCTGCTTTTGCAGCGGCGGCACCGCCTGCGGCGGCAGTTCGACGCCCAGATCGCCGCGCGCGACCATCACGCCGTCGGCCAGTTCGATAATCTCTTCCAGCCGTTGCACGGCCGATGGCTTTTCGATCTTCGCCATCAGCGCGCCATAGCCACCCATCAGCTTGCGCGCTTCGGCAAGATCCTCGGGCCGCTGTACGAAGCTGAGCGCGATCCAGTCGCACCCCTGTTCGATCGCGAAGCTGAGGTCGCGCCGGTCCTTGTCGGTCAGCGCCGGCACCGGCACGACTACGTCGGGCACGTTCACGCCCTTGCGATTGGACAGGGTGCCGCCGACCTCGACGATGGTGTCGATGCGATTCTCACCGATCGTCTTGACCCGCAGCACCAGCTTGCCATCGTCCAGCAACAGGCGCGTTTCGGGCACCAGCGCGGCGTAGATTTCGGGGTGGGGCAGGTTGACGCGGCGCGCGTCGCCCGGCGTTTCGTCCTGGTCCAGGATGAAGGGCGCGCCGGTTTCCAATATGGCCAGGCCCTTTTCGAACGTGCCCACGCGCAGCTTTGGTCCCTGAAGGTCGCCCAGGATCGTTGTCGGCCGATGGAATTCCTTTTCCAGATCGCGGATGATGGCGATCCGCGCGGCGTGATCCTCATGCGCGCCATGGCTCATATTGATGCGGAAGGCGTCGGCCCCGGCGACGAACAGCGCCCGGATCATCTCGGGCGTATCGCTCGCGGGACCAAGGGTCGCCAGGATGCGAACCTTGCGAGAGCGGGGCGGTAGTGTCGTCATATCGTCTCCTGAGCGTCATGATCGCTCCCGGTTTGCCGGGGCGAGGTTATGCGTTATCCATGCTGCACGACAGGATGATGTAGTTTTCAGCGAAAGGGTCTCTCGCGCCGATGTCCGATACCATAGTCACAGATGCCGTTGCTGCAACCGCCTTCCGCCGTCTGGTCGCGCATTTGCAGCATCGCACCGATGTGGAGAATATCGATCTGATGGGATTGGCGGGCTTTTGCCGCAACTGCCTGGCCGACTGGATTGCGGAAGCGGACGGCGATCTGACGCGGGATCAGGCACGCGAAATCATCCACGGCATGCCTTTTGCGCAATGGAAAGCGCAGCATCAGGGCGAAGCCACGCCTCAGCAGATCGCAAAGATGCAGGAGAGTGTGGCGAAGAACGCGGACAATCATTAGAGGCGTCCGCCAACCTGATTCATTCAGCCTGATTCACATTTTCACAACGAACGGAGATTCCCATGAGCGAGGGCAACGTCGCAGCCGACCAGCTACGTCTTCTCATCGAGCGCATCGAGCGCCTGGAAGAGGAAAAGAAGGGCATCGGCGACGATATCAAGGACGTCTATCTTGAAGCCAAGGCGACCGGTTACGACGCCAAGATCATGCGTCAGATCATTCGCCTGCGTAAGATGCAGCCGCATGACCGGCAGGAAATGGAAGCGATCCTCCAGACCTATCTTTCCGCGCTGGGCATGGAATAAGGCGCTGTTTGTAAGATACGCTCACGCGTATCTTTGAACTGCACCGGCCCTCTCCCCCACCCGGCCACCCAACGGCAGTATCATATGGGTGGCCGGGTGGGGGAGAGGGCCGGTGCGGCAATCCGGCGGAGGCCGGATTCCTCGTCAAAGGAGAAGCGCCCATGGCCGAGATTATCGTCAGCACCACCAGCCGTCTGGAGGGGAGGCCCGCGAAGGAGTATCTCGGCATCGTCACCGGTGAGGTGATCGTGGGTGCCAACCTGTTCCGCGACCTGTTCGCCAGCGTCCGCGATATCGTGGGCGGGCGATCGGGCGCCTATGAGGATGTGCTTCAGCGTGCCCGCGAGCAGGCGATCGCCGAAATGCGTACGCGCGCAGCGAGCCTGGGTGCCAATGCCGTGGTCGGCGTGGACCTGGACTATGAAGTGATCGGCTCCAACGGGTCGATGCTGATGGTGTCGGCTTCGGGCACCGCGATCCTCTATTGATCCTGTAAAAGGCCGGCGATTGACGGCTGACTTGCTCTGGCGGTTGCCCTTTGGGCGGCCGCTGGTGTAAGGGCGCCCATCCTATTTCAACGGCAGATAAGAATTCAGGACCATGGCAGGCCATTCCAAATTCAAGAATATCATGCATCGCAAGGGCGCGCAGGACAAGAAGCGCTCCTCGATGTTCTCCAAGCTGAGCCGCGAAATCACCGTCGCGGCCAAGATGGGCATGCCCGATGTGGACATGAACCCGCGCCTGCGCCTGGCGGTCAACGCGGCCAAGGCGCAGTCCATGCCCAAGGACAATATCCAGCGCGCCATCGACAAGGCGAGCAAGGGCGACACCGAAAATTACGAAGAAGTGCGCTATGAGGGCTATGGCCCCGGCGGCACGGCGATCATCGTCGAAGCGCTGACCGACAATCGCAACCGCACTGCGACGAACGTGCGCACTGCCTTCTCCAAGAATGGCGGCAATCTGGGCGCGTCGGGCGCGGTGAGCCATGGCTTCGATCGCCTTGGCCTCATCACCTATCCCGCCAGCGCTGGGGACGCCGAAGCGATTTTCGAAGCGGCGCTGGAAGCCGGCGCGGAGGACGTGTCGTCCAATGAGGACGAGCATGAAATCTGGACCGCGATGGACGCGCTCCACGAAGTCGCCAAGGCGCTGGAAGCCACGCTGGGCGCCGCCGACGGCGCGAAGCTGGCCTGGAAGCCGACCACCACCGTCGACGTCGACGAAAGCAACGCCGCCACGCTGATGAAGCTGGTCGACACGCTGGAAGATGATGACGACGTCCAGACCGTCTGGGGCAATTACGAAGTCTCGGACGAAGTGATGGAGAAATTGGGCTGATGCCTATTCCCTCTCCCCATAGGGGAGAGGGTTGCGCAGCCTTGGCGGCTATGCCGCCTAGGCGAAGCTGGGAGAGGGGGCCTTGCCTGCCGCGCCTGCTGCACCCCTCTCCAAGCGCGGCTAGGCAGCAGGCTGCCAAGCCTTGCTATCCTCTCCCCCAGGGGGAGAGGAGAAGAGCATGATCCTTCTTGGCCTTGACCCTGGACTTGGCACGACCGGCTGGGGCCTGATTGCCGCGGATGGCAATCGGTTGACCCATATCGGCAATGGCCAGATCAAGACCGACAGCGCCATGTCGCTGGCGACGCGGCTTCTGGCGCTCGACCTGGCGCTGACCGACCTCATCCTTGAGCATAAGCCCGATGGCGCGGCGGTCGAGGAGGTGTTCGTCAACGTGAACCCGCAATCGACGCTGAAGCTGGGGCAGGCGCGCGGGGTGATCCTGCTCAATGCATCGCGATCGGGCATGGAGGTCGGCGAATATGCCGCCCGGCTCGTCAAGAAATCGGTCGTCGGCGTCGGCAATGCGTCGAAGGATCAGGTGCATGCCATGGTGCAGCGGTTGCTGCCCGGCGCGAAGATTGCGGGGCCGGACGCATCGGATGCGCTCGCCGTGGCGATCACCCATGCCCATCATCTAGCCAGCGCGCGGCGTATTCCCACGCGCTGACCCATCTGTCGGCGTTCGCTTTACCCGAACAGGTCGCCCAGAAAATCTTTCATCGCGCGGAAGCTGCGGCGGTCGGCGTCCGGGCTGTAGGCCAGCCCCTTTTCCGGCATGTTCACTGCCTCGTCAGTGAAGGCGTGGCCGGTATGGCCATAGGCATGGATCTGCCAGTCGCAGCCGGCCTCGGTCAGTTCCTTCGCCAGCCCGACCGTGGCTTCCGGCGGCGCGATCGGATCGTCCCAGCCATGGCAGATGAGCAGCTTGGTCGTGATCGCGGCATTGGGGAAGGGCGGGGCTTCATAGACGCCGTGGAAGCTGACGCCGCCGGCGATAGCTGCGCCGGAGCGCGCCAGATCCAGCACGCATTTGCCGCCGAAACAGAAGCCGATCGCCGCCGTCCGTGTCGCGTCCACCGTCTCCAGCCCCTTGAGCAGGGTATGGGCGCCGTTCACCCGGTCGCGCAACAGCGCGCGGTCGGCGTTCAATGCGTTCATGTAGAGCGCCGGATCGGCGTCGGCGCGTGTCGTGCGCTTACCTTGGCCAAAGACGTCCGTGACCAGCACCGTATAGCCCAGCGCCGCGACCTTTTCCGCGTAAGCGAAGTCCGCTTCCTTCGTCCCCAGCACGTTGGGGAAGAGCAGGATGCCGGGACGCGCGCCAGCGGCGCTGGCGGCCACCACGACATGCTCGAACGGTTCGCCGGCCATGTCCTGGACGATGACGGTGCGGGTGATGCTCATGCGCTATTCCTTCAGATGCTGCCGAAACCGGGGGCTTCGCCGCGTGCGGCGCTGTCGATACGCTTGGGGCGTTTCCAGCCGATGATGGGCCGCTTGCGCAGGTGCAATGTAGGCCAGTCGCCCCGGTCGCTGCGTTCGGCCAGGCGCATGCCCTGTGCGCGATAGGCGGCGATCACCGCATCGGCCTGTTCATTGAGCAGGCCTGCGAGCACGATGCTGCCGCCTTCCTCCACCAAGGCGCAGAGCGCAGGCGCCAGTTCGATCAACGGCCCGGCCAATATGTTGGCGATCAGCAGGTCGTAAGGCGCCCGGCCGATCAAAGCGGGATGATTGCCGCCGGCCGCCGTCACCAGCGCCAGCCGCCCCGCTCCATCGCCCAGCTTCACGCCGTTGGTCCGCGCATTGTCGGCGCTGATCTCCACCGCGACGGCGTCGATATCCGATGCGATCGCATGGGCGCGCGGCCACAGGTGCAGCGCGGCGAAGGCGAGCAGCCCGGTGCCAGTGCCGATATCGGCGACATGGCGAAAACGCATGCCCACCCGGCGCATCCGGTCGAGCATGGCAAGGCAGCCGGCGGTGGTTTCATGCTGGCCGGTGCCGAACGCGCGGCCCGCCTCGATCAGCAGATTGACGTGGCCGGGCAGTTCGGGGTCGGTGGCGATGTTGCGGACATGGAAGCGGCCGGCCGTCACCGGCTCCAGCCCCTGTTGGCTCAGCGTCACCCAATCTTCGTCGGGCAGCGCTTCGACGATCGGTTTGACCCGCGCAGCGCTTGGCACGAACGTCTTGAGCAGCTTGATCGCGGCCGGGCTGGGCTTGCCCTCGAAATAGGCGTCCAGCTGCCATTTATTGTCGTCATCGGGGGCGGCTTCGCTGGTCATCAGCACTGGTGGCCGGTCCATGATGGCGAAGGCCGCAATGTCGCCGTCCAGCGCCTCCGCTTCGGCGCGGGTACAGGGCAGGGTGACTTTCCAGCTTTGGGCTGCGTTTGCGACTTCGTTCATCCCGCCGCCTTTAGCCCAGCGGCGGGGGCAGGGGAAGCTTTACGCTACCTGCCGCCCGAAGTCGGACGAGGCATGGCGCAGGCTGGCCAGCTTGCCCTCGACGCTGACGAAGCCGCGTTCCAGCTGGTCGATTTCCGACGCCACGACCTCGGTATCCTGGCGGATGGCCGAAATGGTGGTGGACATCGAATCGGCCGCCAGTGCGGTTTCATCCACGGCGGCGGTGATCATGGTAACGGTCTGCGCCTGCGCATCCATGGCATGACGGATCCGCTCGGCGCTGGCCTGTACTTCGCCTACCGTGTCGCGAATGCGTTCGTTGGTTTCGACCGACTGGCGGGTCGATGCCTGAATATCGGCGATCTTGCTGGCGATTTCGTCGGTGGCGCGGGCGGTCTGGTTGGCCAAGCTCTTCACTTCCTGCGCGACGACGGCGAAGCCGCGACCGGCATCGCCGGCACGCGCCGCTTCGATCGTGGCATTGAGCGCCAGCAAATTGGTCTGTCCGGCAATGTCGCGGATCAGGCCCAGGATCGATTCGATCGACTTGGCATGTTCGGACAGGGTGGTCGACATCGCAACGGCGTCGCCCGACTGGGTCGAGGCGCGTCGCGCCACCTCGGCGGAGCTTTCGACCTCGGTACGGGCATCCTCGATCGCGCGGATCAGGCCGGCGGACGTGCGGGCGGCTTCGCGCATGGCGAGCGCGGACTGCTCGGCGGCGGCGGCGACTTCGGACGCCTTGCCCAGCATGCCGCGGGTGGCGGCCGACGCATCCTTGGCCTGTTCGCGCAGCGATTCGCCCAGCTTCGATGCGCCGTCGATCTCGCCCACGATTCTCTGTTCGAACAAGGTGCCGTACCGCTGCCGTTCGGCGCGCTGCGTTTCGGCCTGGTCGGATGACAGGACGTTGCTCATGAAGCCCGAATCGATCATCGCGATCTGCAACATCATGCTCAGCAGCTTGCGGCAGCGGGCGCCGTCATCATGGCAGCGTTCCCAGATCAGATCGGTCACGCGCTCGTTGGCGGCCGCCACGGCGGTCATCACCGACCGCACCGACACATCATGTTTGCGGGCATGGCGCACGCAGTCGGCGGCCGATTGCGCCCAGCGCCCTTCGGCGAAATGCAGCAGCTTTTCGCGCACATATACGTCCGCCTCCTGCTCGATGCGGGCGATGATGGTGCGACTCAGCCGGTCCTGAAGCCCGGTTTCACGCATATAGGTGGCGAAGAACGTCGCGCCGACGCTACCCAGATCCTTCTCGATCAATTCGCCCACTTCGCGCGCGGCGCTGGCGATCGCGCCGGTGGGATCGACATCCGCCATATAGTCCGATGTTATGGCGGCAGGGGAAAGACTGGACGGCATGCGGGGACGGCCCTTGCTGAAGACATGATCGGTTCGCGTTCGATCATTAGCGCGGGTTGGTTAATCACTTCTTATGCCTGACCGATGCGATTGGAAAAGCGTCAGCAACTTTCTGTAGCCTTCCTCTTCTTGCCCTCGTGGCGCTTCGCTCCTAAGGGGAGCGGACTCAGGGACAAGTATCTAAGGACTAGGGTAGACATGGCGCGTTCCAACAGCCGGCCGCTCTCGCCGCATTTGACGATCTGGAAATGGGGGCCGGCCATGGCCGTCTCCATCATGCACCGCGTGACGGGCAACGGTCTGGCGACCGCTGGCGCGCTCGGCCTCATCTGGTGGCTGATGGCCGCCGCGACCGGTCCGGAGGCCTATGCGACCTTCGTGAAGTGCGCGACCTCGCCGATCGGCTATCTGGTGATGATCGGCCTTTCCTGGTTCTTCTTCCAGCATCTCTTCTCGGGCCTCCGCCACTTCGTGCTCGATATGGGCGCGGGTTATGAGCTGAAGAACAACAAGATGTGGTCGATCGCGACCTTCATCCTGTCGCTGCTCACGACCGGCTTCGTCTGGCTCTACATCTTCGGAAAGGCGCTCTGATGGGTACCGGTACTGGCATCGGTCGCGTTCGCGGCCTCGGCTCCGCCAAGCATGGCGCGCATCACTGGCTGGCGCAGCGCTATACCGCCGTCGGCAATCTGCTGCTGGTCCTGTGGCTGGTCTTCAGCCTTCTGAGCCTGCCCGGCCTGGATTATGAAAGCGTCGTCAGCTGGATCCACAATCCGCTGGTCGCAGTGCCGCTGATGCTAATGGTGGTCAGCATCTTCATGCACCTGCGCGTCGGCATGCAGGTGATGCTGGAGGATTATGTCCATGACAAGGGACTGGCCTTCTTCTCCATGCTCGTGCTGAATTTCTATGCCTTTGGCGGCGCGGCCGCAGGCGTCTTCGCGATCGCCAAGATCGCCTTCATTGGGGTCGTCAAGCCATGACCGAAGCCTATAAGATCATCGACCATACCTACGACACCGTCGTCGTGGGCGCTGGCGGCTCCGGCCTGCGCGCGACCATGGGCAGCGCCGAAGCGGGCCTCAAGACCGCCTGCATCACCAAGCTGTTCCCGACCCGCAGCCACACCGTGGCGGCACAGGGCGGCATCGCTGCGTCGCTGGGCAACAATAGCCCCGACCACTGGACCTGGCACATGTACGACACCGTCAAGGGGTCGGACTGGCTGGGCGATCAGGACGCGATCGAATATATGGTGCGTGAAGCGCCGGCGGCCGTGATCGAGCTGGAACATGCCGGCGTACCGTTCAGCCGTAACGAGAATGGGACCATCTACCAGCGTCCCTTCGGCGGCCACATGCAGAATATGGGCGCCGGCCCGCCGGTGCAGCGCACCTGCGCCGCGGCCGACCGTACCGGCCACGCCATGCTGCACGCGCTCTATCAGCAATCGCTGAAGTACGACGCGGACTTCTACATCGAATATTTCGCCATCGACCTGATCATGGAAAATGGCGAATGCCGTGGCGTGATCGCCATCTGCATGGAAGATGGCAGCATCCATCGCTTCCGCAGCCATGCGGTCGTGCTGGCAACGGGCGGCTATGGCCGCGCATACTTCTCCGCCACATCGGCGCATAGCTGCACCGGCGACGGCGGTGGCATGGTGCTGCGCGCAGGGCTTCCGCTTCAGGATCTGGAGTTCGTTCAGTTCCACCCGACCGGCATCTACGGCGCGGGCGTGCTGATCACCGAAGGCGCGCGTGGCGAGGGCGGCTACCTCACCAATTCCGAAGGCGAGCGTTTCATGGAACGCTATGCCCCGTCGGCCAAGGATCTGGCGTCGCGCGACGTCGTGTCGCGATCGATGGCGATGGAAATGCGCGAAGGGCGCGGCGTTGGCGAGCATAAGGATCATATCTTCCTGCACCTCGACCATATCGATCCCAAGGTGCTGGCCGAACGCCTGCCGGGCATCACCGAAAGCGGCAAGATCTTTGCCGGCGTCGACCTGACCCGCCAGCCGCTCCCCGTGACGCCGACCGTCCATTACAATATGGGCGGCATCCCCTGTAACTATCACGGCCAGGTCGTGACCAAGGTCGGCGACGATCCGGAAGTTATCGTCAAGGGCCTGTTCGCGGTCGGCGAAGCGGCCTGCGTGTCGGTCCATGGTGCCAACCGCCTCGGTTCCAACTCGCTGATCGACCTTGTGGTGTTCGGTCGTGCCACCGGCCTGTTCCTCAAGGATAATCTGAAGCCCAACGCGCCGCACAAGGCGCTGCCGGCCGATGCCGCCGATTTGGCGCTGGGTCGCCTGGACCATTATCGCAATGCCAAGGGTTCGACGCCCACGGCAGACATCCGCATGGACATGCAGCGTACCATGCAGAAGCATGCCGCCGTGTTCCGCGACAGCGCGCTGTTGTCGGAAGGCGTCACGCAGATGCATGCGGTCAACAAGCGGTTGCAGGACGTCAAGGTCACCGACCGTTCGCTGATCTGGAACACCGACCTCATCGAAACGCTGGAACTGGACAACCTAGTCAGCCAGGCGATCTGCACGATCGAAAGCGCCGACGCGCGTAAGGAATCGCGCGGCGCCCATGCGCATGAGGATTTCCCGGACCGCGACGACGAAAACTGGATGAAGCACACGGTCAGCTGGTTCGAAGGCTGGGGCGGTTCGGGCGGCAAGGTGACGCTCGATTATCGTCCGGTCCACGACTATACGATGACCGACGAAGCCGAATATGTGAAGCCCAAGGCGCGCGTCTATTAAGGCATTGCGTTGCAAGGCAGAAGTTTGAGGAGGGGGCGAGCCGCAGGGCTGGCCCCCTTTTCGTTGATCGGGATTGAGACGACATGACGCAGCAGGACGTGATTGCCATCCTCTATCAGGCGTTGCCGCCGCCGGTGATCGACGGCCTGCGCAAGGATGCCAAGCCCGGCGGCTATTCGGATGGCGGCGCGGATATCGGCTTCGTGCTGCGCGGGCGGGGGCATGAGCTTTTGACGCCGGTGGCCGATCCCGATCCCGCGCGGCCGCTCGATTGGGTCTTCCCAGACACGGCCGAAGGAATCGCTGATGCGATGGGGAAGGGGGCGACGATCCTGTGGGCCAACAGCGTATTGTTCGAAGGTCATCCGATCGAAGCCGTGCTGGGGCAGGTGCGGATCGTGGGGCAATTGCCCGAACTGATGCAGCGCTATGACGACAAATTCGCCACCAACCGCATGCTGGAGGAAGCGGGCCTGCCGGTCGCACGATCCTTCCTGATGGCACAGAGCGCGCGGCCGGGCGTCCGGGCGCTGGCGGATATAGAGGCGGCGATCGCGGACACGGGGCTGACCTTTCCATTGATCGTCAAGCCGGTGCGCGGGCGCGGCAGTCGGGGCGTCACGCGGGTCGTCGATCTGGCAGGGCTGGTGTCGGCGGGGACCGCCCTGATCGCGGACGCGAAATTCGGCGATACGCTGATCGTCGAGGAATATCTGGCCGGCGAAGAGGTCACGGTGACGGTGATGCCGCCGGTCGATGGCGTATATCGGGCATTGCGGCCGGTACGCCGCTTCGACCAGAAGGACGGCGTAGCGCCTTATAATGGCGACGTCGCCGTGACGGCGAACAGCGTCGCGATCGACGCCGAGGAACTGGCGTCACCCGCCGTGCAGGCGATGCTGGACGCATGTGTCAAGGCAGCGGCGCTGGTCGGCGCACGCGCCGTCATCCGCATCGATTGCCGCGCGGACGCCAGCGGCGCCTACAAGCTGTTCGATCTCAACATGAAGCCGAACATGACTGGCCCCGGCCGCCCCGGTCGCGACGATCAGGATTGCCTGTCCGCCATAGCGGCGCGCGCCGATGGATGGGATTTCGCGCAGTTGCTGGAGGCGATGCTGGCAGGGGTATGGTAAGGACGGAGTGGCTGTCTTCGATCCTGTTCGGACACTCCACATCTGTTCGGGCTGAGCTTGTCGAAGCCCCGCTCTTTCCTCTGGGTGTATTTCGGCAGAAAAAGTACGGCCCTTCGACAGGCTCAGGGCGAACGGACATTCGGGTCTGGAAACGACCATTTTTCGTCGCTCCGCCAGATCAACCTGGTTCTTGAAACAGGCCATTCGTTCAGATGGCACGTGGAAGGTTGAATAACGAAATTTGATGGAAAGCGGACGTCAGCGGTCGCTGTCGTCTGGCGTAGCGACGTGCCCGTCAGCATCTGCAGGGGCCATCCGCCCATCACGCCTATCTCGTAGGGTTTCGCGCTTGATCGCGCCTTTTTTCACCCACTCCATAGCTTCGTGGTCACGTTCAGCGAACATCGCCGTGATCTGCCCTTTGGACTGGCCGTCGATCACGCCTTTCAGAGTTTGGTGCTTGCTGCGGCTCATGTGCTTTTAATCGCACATTGGAGAATGTCCGCAAGTGGGGTGATTGCCGCCGAATGATTTTTTACCGGGCAGCGTCAGCTACCGCCGGTTATTTCTCCAAAACCGGACAGTTTGCAATCCACCCCCTCTTCGTCATCCCCGCGTAGGCGGGGATCCATCTTACCAGAGTTGATTCAGCCGCGAGGACAGGAGATGGATTCCCGCCTCCGCGGGAATGACGATATTATGTTGGGCCGTCCCCTAACCACCCAAATTACCCCCGCTCACCTCTGAACGGCAACAGCGCCTCAAACACATCCAGCCCCGGCTTGCCCGGCACCGCGACGCCCCGCCGCAGCAGATACGCATGCCGCACGATTTCCGCCTGCTGCTCGATCCCGTATCGTTCGAACGGCTTGCCCGGCGCCACATCATAGCCATAGCGGCAGAATGGATGGCGCATCAGCGGGAGCCACCAGCGCCCCGATCGCTGCGCCTGCCACACATGGGTCATCTCATGGATGAAATGCCCCTGTATGTGCAGCGGGCTGTCGCAGAAATCGGCGCAGAACAGGCCGCCATCCGGATGAAACCACAGGTCGCCGTCCGGCGCCATGGTCACGTCCTTCGGCTGGAACGGCCACCATTTGCGATCATGTACGCGCACCCGGCCATAGTCGATCGCCGCCCCGAACAAGGTTCGAGCCAGCGCCGCTTCTTCCCTCGTCAGCGCGCGGCTGGTCAATGTGTCGCGTTATCGGCGGGCTTGGGCGTGCCTGCCGCTTCCGGCTTGCGGATCACCGCGTCCACCAGCAACCGGTCGCCATTGCCCATCAGGAAGGTGAACTGCATCTTGCCCCGGCTGATCGCCGTGTCATTGATGCCCCAGATCATCAGATGCTTGCCGCCGGGCGCAAAGTCGACCTGCCCCTTGGGCGGCACATCGACGCTTTCGACCCGCTCCATCGTGGTCATGCCGTCCTTACTGATCGTCTCATGCATCTCGACCTTGAGCGCATAGTCGGTCAGCACACCGCGCAGTTGCACGCCGGCATCCCCGCCGTGGACGACGAAATAGCCGGACGATGGCGTGTCCTTGTTGGGCGACAGCCGCACCCATGCCTGATCGATATAGGATGGCGCGGGGTCGCCGCAGGCGCTTAAGCCAAGGGGAGCCAGCAGGGCAAAAAGGGCAAAGCGCGCGCGCATCCGACACTCCATAACTTGTCTCGTTTCCGGTCGATCCATCAGGTAAACGCCCCAGCGTCTTGTGCCAAGCGTAACCGCGCCTATATCCCGCTTTGCAGACCGGCCTTGCCTTGGCGCTTATGTGAGGTATTGGGCCGTCAACCGCTGAATATATTTGGGGTTACAAGAGGAAGAGATGGCAAAAGTAATCGGGATCGATCTGGGTACCACCAACAGCTGTATCGCTGTCATGGATGGCGGCAAGCCCAAGGTCATCGAAAATGCGGAAGGGGCACGGACCACGCCCTCGATCGTCGCCTTCGCCAAGGATGGCGAGCGTCTGATCGGTCAGCCGGCCAAGCGTCAGGCGGTCACCAATCCGGACAACACGATTTTCGCGGTGAAGCGCCTTATCGGCCGCCGCTTCGACGATCCGTTGACCAAGAAGGACATGGAACTCGTTCCTTACGACATCGCGAAGGGTCCGAACGGCGACGCGTGGGTCAAGGCTGGCGGCGAGGAATATAGCCCGTCGCAGATCAGCGCCTTCACCCTTCAGAAGATGAAGGAAACGGCGGAGTCGTACCTCGGGGAAACCGTGACGCAGGCGGTCATCACCGTGCCCGCCTACTTCAACGACGCTCAGCGTCAGGCGACCAAGGACGCCGGCCAGATCGCTGGTCTGGAAGTGCTGCGCATCATCAACGAGCCGACCGCGGCTGCCCTGGCCTATGGCCTCGACAAGCAGGACGGCAAGACGATCGCGGTCTATGACCTTGGCGGCGGCACCTTCGACATTTCGATCCTCGAAATCGGCGACGGCGTGTTCGAAGTGAAGTCGACCAACGGCGACACCTTCCTGGGCGGCGAAGATTTCGACGCCAAGCTGGTTCAGTATCTGGCCGAAGACTTCAAGAAGGCCGAGAGCATCGACCTGACCAAGGACAAGCTGGCCCTCCAGCGTCTGAAGGAAGCGGCTGAAAAGGCGAAGATCGAGCTGTCCTCGGCCCAGACGACCGAAGTCAACCTGCCCTTCATCACCGCCGACCAAAATGGTCCCAAGCATCTGGTGAAGACGATCACGCGCGCCGATCTGGAGCGTCTGGTCGCCGACCTCATCAAGCGCACGATGGACCCGGTCAAGAAGGCGATGGCGGACGCAGGCGTGTCGGCCAGCGAGATCAGCGAAGTCGTCCTCGTCGGTGGCATGACCCGCATGCCCAAGGTGCGCGAAGCCGTGAAGGAATTCTTCGGCAAGGAACCGCACACCGGCGTGAACCCGGACGAAGTCGTCGCCATGGGCGCCGCCATTCAGGCAGGCGTGTTGCAGGGCGACGTCAAGGACGTGCTGCTGCTGGACGTGACCCCGCTGTCGCTGGGCATCGAGACGCTGGGTGGCGTGTTCACCCGCATGATCGACCGCAACACCACCATCCCCGCCAAGAAGTCGCAGGTCTATTCGACCGCCGACGACAATCAGCAGGCGGTGACCATCCGCGTGTTCCAGGGCGAGCGTGAAATGGCGGCGGACAACAAGATCCTCGGCCAGTTCGACCTGCTCGGCATTCCGCCCGCACCGCGCGGCGTGCCGCAGATCGAAGTCACGTTCGACATCGACGCCAACGGCCTGGTCAACGTGTCGGCCAAGGACAAGGGCACCGGCAAGGAACAGCAGATCCGCATCCAGGCGTCGGGTGGCCTCAGCGACTCCGACATCGACCAGATGGTCAAGGATGCCGAACGCTTTGCCGAAGACGACAAGAAGCGCCGCGAATCGGCCGAAGCCAAGAATAACGCCGAAAGCCTCGTTCACACGACCGAAGCGCAGCTGGTCGAACATGGCGACAAGGTCGACGCATCGCTGAAGGGCGAGATCGAAGCAGCGATCGCGGAAACCAAGACCGCGATCGAAGGCGGCGATGCTGAAGCGATGAAGACCAAGGCGCAGGAACTCGCCACGGTCGCCATGAAGCTGGGTCAGGCGATCTACGAGAAGGAGCAGGCCAATGCGGCGGCTCCGGGTGCAGACGCGCCCAAGGCTGACGACGATGTCGTCGACGCCGAATTCTCGGAAGTCGACGATAACAACAAGGCATAATCTATGCCCATCGCCCGTCATGTCGATATGTATCGGCATGACGGGCGAAGCGGGCGGGGGCCTCTATGACGACCGAAGTTGATTATTACGAGCTGCTCGAAGTCGAGCGCACCGCTGATGGTGCGGTGATCAAGAGCGCCTATCGCAAGATGGCGATGAAGTATCATCCGGATAAAACCGGTGGATGCGTGGACAGCGAAGCCAAGTTCAAGGCCGTTTCCGAAGCCTATGAATGCCTGAAAGACCCGCAAAAGCGCGCGGCCTATGACCGCTATGGTCATGCGGCCTATACCAATGCCCAGTCGGGCGGCGGTGGCGGCGGCGGTTTCCGTGGCGGTGGCGCGGGCGGCTTTTCCGACCTTGGCGATATTTTCGAGACGATTTTCGGCCAGTCCGGCTTTGGCGGGCAGGGCGGTGGTGGGCGTCAGGCCAATCGTCGCGGCGCGGACCTGCGCTACGACATGGAGATCACGCTCGACGAAGCCTATCATGGCAAGAAGACCGAGATTGCGATCGACGTGTCGGCCGCCTGCGACAGTTGCGAAGGTTCAGGCGCGCAGCCAGGCACCGGGGTCAAGACTTGCGGCACTTGCAAAGGCCATGGTCAGGTGCGCGCGCAACAGGGCTTTTTCGTGGTCGAACGCACCTGTCCGTCCTGCCATGGCGCAGGTCAGGTGATCGAAAGCCCGTGTAAATCCTGTCGTGGCGAAGGGCGCGTGGACAAGCCCAAGAGTCTGTCGGTCAACATCCCGGCCGGCGTGGACGAAGGTACCCGCATCCGCCTGTCGGGTGAGGGCGAGGCTGGTGCGCGCGGTGCCCCTGCGGGCGACCTCTACATCTTCCTGCATGTGAAGCGCCATTCGCTGTTCGAACGCGATGGCACGACGCTCTTCTGCCGTGCGCCGGTCAGCTTCACGACCGCGGCGCTGGGCGGGTCGATCGAAGTGCCGGGCCTCGATGGCATCCGGCATGAGATCAAGATTCCGACCGGCATCCAGTCGGGCAAGCAGTTGCGCCAGCGCGGCGGCGGCATGCCGGTGCTGAACGGGCGCGGCCATGGCGATCTGGTCATTCAGGTCGAGGTGGAAACGCCGACCAAGCTGACGGCCAAGCAGAAGGAATTGCTGGAAGCCTTCCGCGAGACGGAAACCGGCGAAGAATGCCCGCAGGTCAGCGGCTTCTTCTCCAAGCTCAAGGATTTGTGGGCAGATTAAGGCCTGTTCCCCGGCGAAGGCCGGGGGCCAGCCTCTCACCGCCCCCGCCGTGCCCACCAATAAAAGGGCAGGCCCGCCAGCATCAGCAGGATGCTGGACCCGCTCGCCACCAGTCCCGCGCCCCATAATGTCCAGAGCGCATAGCCCAGCCCGATCACCGCTGCGGGCACTGCCAGCCGGAACCGCAGGCTGGCCAGCGCACATCCGACATAGAGCCACAGCGTCGCAGACGTCGCCAGCAGCGCCATCGCGGTGAATAGCGCCACCAACCCTTGCAGACTGTTGGCGACCAGCATCAGGCTGGCCAGCACGGTGGACAGGATCAGCCCGCGCACCGGCGTGCCCTTGGCATCCGTCGCAGCCAGCCAGCGCGGCAACTCGCCTGACCGCGCCATCGCCAGCGGCACTTCGCCCTGGAGCAGCGTCCAGCCATTGAGCGCGCCAAGGCAGCTGATCACCACGAAGATGGCGATGAAGCTGGCTGGTCCCGCCGACCAATAATGGCTGACGAACGCGCCGAAGGGCGATCCGGTCTGGGTTTCCGCCGCGGGCAGGGTCAGCGCGATGCCGGAGCAGACGACCAGATAGATGAGCCCGGTAGCGGCCGTGCCGATCAGCGTCGCGCGCGGGATGGTGCGCGCAGGATCGCGTACCTTGTCCGCTGCCACGCTGGCCGATTCGAAACCGAGTAGTGCCCAGAGCGTCAATGCGGCCGATGCGGTGATGCCGGCCCCGGTCAGCCCTTGCGCCGGGAAAGGTTCGACCTGCGCGCTGCCGTTGCTCAGGATGATCGCCAGCAAAACCAGCGCGACCAGGATCGGCACCAGCTTGATGCAGGTGGTGGCGATCTGCGTCAGGCCGGCCGCCCGCGCACCGATCAGGTTGATCCCCGCCATCGCCCACAGGAAAGCAATGGAGCAGACCGCGCCCAGGCCGGGCTTGGCCAGCACAGGCATGATGCTGCTCAGGTTCGCGGTCGCCGCCACCGCGATGGTGACATTGGTGATGATGATGGAGATCCAGTAGATCCAACCGATCGCAAAGCCCGCCAGCGGCCCATAGGCGCGGGCGATCATCTGCGAGGCATTGGCGTCAGGCATGGCGACAGTCAGCCGTGCGATCACGAAGGCCAGCACCAGCGATCCCGCAATGGTGAACACCCACCCTGCCACCGCATCCCAGCCGAACGGCGCGAGTGATGCAGGCAGCAGGAACACGCCCGACCCGATCATATTGCCCATGACAAGGGCAATGCAGGCGGCAAGGCCCAGGGTACGGGAAGAGGAGGGGGCGGCGGTGGCCGCAGGTGACGGATGGCTCATTCCGAAGTTCTAAAGGCGTGTCTGAACGATTGCTAGGCAGCGCCCGTCATTCTTTGAACGTGGGGATCGGACGTTTCCATTCTCAACATCCGTTCGCCCTGAGCCTGTCGAAGCCTGTCCTGCGCGCGTGCCTTGGCAGCCAGCCGCAGGGGGCTGCACATTTTCAAATGGCGCTGCTTCAGCGTAAAGAGCGGGGCTTCGACAGGCTCAGCCCGAACGGGTGTTGGGTGATGGCGTCTGGCCATCGGCGGGTAATCCCGATCAGGCACCCGGCGGCGAGCCGGGCATGGAAGATACATTTCCTGCAATCGCCTTTGCCCGCATTGCATTTGCGAACATACCCGCAAAAGCCCAGATAAGCTGCGATGCTGCAACGCAGCAAAGTCAATAAAGGCCGTATGATGTTCTCTCTGATCTCGCTCTATTTCTCCTATCGCCGCGACGTCGTCTCTGCCGAGCGCTACATTGCCGCGCTCAACAAGACCAAGGCGACCGCGCCCGTCGCCGACGATGTGACCCCGGTTCTGGTCGAAGAACGGCTGCCGCTCGCAGCGTAAGGTCCATGCGAAAAGGGCGGCCCATTGGACCGCCCTTCGCGTGGTTACCGGATGGCAGCCGCAATCAGGCCGCCAGGAACATATCCGGATCGAGCGCCATCAGCGCATCGGCGCCGCCCTCGATCTTCCGCCGCAGCGAGCCCGCATCGGGCATGACCCGCTCGGCGAAGAAGCGCGCGGTCACCAGCTTGGCTTCCAGATATTTGGTATCGCCTTCGCCCGCCGCGATCAGTGCGGTGGCGGCCTTGGCCATGCGCAGCCACATCAGGCCGGTAGCGACGATACCGAGGATGTGCATATAGTGATGCGCGCCGGCCCCGGCATGTTCGGGGTTCTTCATGGCGTTCTGCATCAGCCACATGGTCGCCGCGCCCAACTGACCGCTCGCCTTTTCCAGCGCTTCGGCGATCGGCGCCAGCTTCTCGTCGCTCTTGGCGGTGGCGACTTCCTCGCCCACCATCTTGAGGAAGGACTGGAGCGCGCGGCCGCCGTTCATCGGCAGCTTGCGACCGACCAGATCCATCGCCTGTACGCCGTTGGTGCCTTCATAAATCTGGGCGATGCGGGCGTCGCGGACATATTGCTCCACGCCATTTTCCCAGATGTAGCCATGACCGCCGAACACCTGCTGACAGGCGACCGCCACGTCGAAGCCGCGATCGGTGCCATAGCCCTTGACCACCGGGGTCAGCAGCTGGAGCAGGTCGTCGGCCGCCTGACGCTCTTCTTCGGTTGCGGCATGATGCGACAGGTCGACTTGCAGTGATGTCCACAGGATCAGCGCGCGCAGACCCTCGGTCATCGCCTTGGCTTCCATCAGCATGCGGCGCACGTCGGGATGGACGAACAGCGTATCTGCCTTTTCGTTAGGCTCCTTCGGCCCCGTCAGCGCGCGACCCTGACGACGATCCTTGGCATAATGGACGGCGTTCTGAAACGCGATCTCCGCCTGGCCCAGCCCCTGAAGGCCCACGCCCAGCCGCGCCGCGTTCATCATAATGAACATCGCGGCCAGGCCCTTATTCTCCTCGCCCACGATCCATCCGGTCGCGCCGTCATAATTCATGACGCAGGTGGCGTTGCCGTGGATGCCCATCTTATGCTCGATCGAGCCGCAGGACACGGCATTGCGGTCGCCCAGCGTGCCATCGTCACCGACAAACATCTTCGGCACCACGAACAGCGAAATCCCCTTGCTGCCTTCCGGGGCATCCGGCGTCTTGGCGAGGACGAGGTGGATGATATTTTCGGCCAGATCATGTTCGCCCGCCGAAATGAAGATTTTCGTGCCGGTGATCGAATAGCTGCCATCGGCCTGCGGCACGGCCTTGGTCTTGATGAGGCCAAGGTCGGTGCCACAATGCGGCTCCGTCAGGTTCATCGTGCCGGTCCATTCGCCCGACACCATCTTGGGGATGTAGCGCTGTTGCAGTTCGTCGCTGCCCTTGGCGATCAGCGCCGCGACCGCGCCGGCGGTCAGCCCATGATACATTTCGAACGCCTGGTTGGCCGATAGCACATATTCGTCCACCGCCGTCGCCAGCACGCTGGGCAGCCCCTGACCGCCAAATTCGGCCGGGCTATGAATCGTGGTCCAACCGCCGGCGACGAACTGGTCGAACGCCGCCTTGAACCCGGTGGGCGTGGTCACGCTGCCGTCCGGGTGGCGGGTGCAGCCTTCCTTGTCGCCCACGGCGTTCAGCGGGAACAGCACTTCGGCCGCCATCTTGCCGCCTTCGGTCAGGATCGCCTCGACCAGGTCGGGCGTGGCATTTTCGAATCCGGGCAGGTTGGCATAGCGGTCCAGCCCGACAATATGATCCAGCACGAAGCGGGTGTCGCGAACGGGGGCGGCATAGCTGGGCATGATCTTCTCCTGATTATTCTTCTGTTTCTCCCCGGCGGGAGAGGGGGATTATTTCTGTTCGATGGTCGTGATGAAGCTGGCCAGTTCGGTGATGGCCGCGTCGATATCGTCCTTCTGGCGGGTCAGCAGGTCGATCCGCGCCTTGCACTTGTCCACGGTGACGCGGCGCTGCGCCTCATGCGCTTCGTCGGCGTCATAAAGGTCGATCATTTCGCGAATCTCGGTCAGGCTGAAGCCCACCCGCTTGCCGCGCAATATCCAGGCGAGGCGGGCACGGTCGCGGCGCGAATAGATGCGGGCCAGACCCTGCCGTTCGGGCGAGATCAGCCCTTCATCCTCGTAGAAGCGCAGCGCGCGGGCGGTGACCCCGAATTCCTCGGACAGGTCGGTGATCGTGTAGCTTTGCCGTTCGCTATGGTCGGGCAATTCGATGCCGGCGATGCTGCTGCGCGTGTTCATGCCATGAGATGTAATTCGACTTTACGTTTACGTCAAGGTGAGTGAGGGCGCGACTTGGACCTTTTGCCCGGATGACAGGGCGGCCCATCGCCGCTACGTCAGGGGACATGATGGGGGTGATCAGACAGTCGGAGAAGGCGCGCGGCCTGTTGGCAGCGCTGGCTCTGCTCGTCCTTGCCATCCAGCTGATCGCACCGTCGGGCTTCATGCCCGTGCGTACGGAACGGGGCGTCGTGGTGACGCTCTGTACCGGGACCGGTCCCGTCAACGTCGTCGTGCCGCGCGGAACCGCGCCGGATAAGGGCGACCATCGCCCCGATGACGGCGTGACCGGGCAGCAACATTGCCCCTTCGCCGCATCGGTGCAGCCGCTGGTGCCGCCGCTCATGGCGGCCGACCTGCCGCTGCCTGCTTGGCAACTGGCCTTCGGTCCGATCGCCTTTGCGCTCAAGACCGGGCTGATCGCCCGCCTCGCCGCGCCGCCGCCGCCGTCATCAGGGCCACCCGTCCCTTTCTGAAAAAGCCAAAATCTCCGTTCGTGCTGAGCCTGTCGGAGCCTGTCCTGAGCGACGCCGCAGGCGGCGTCGAAGGGCACGCGCGGTCCTTTGCATTATTTTCAGAAAGCCATTCTCTCCATGCGTCATCACCATGTCGCGCGCAGCCTGCCGCTGTGCGCCCTGACCCTTATCCTGTCCGCCACGCATGCCTCCGCCGAGGAAGCCGAGCAGGGCGCCATCATCGTCACCGCCAGCCCGATCGTCGAAGCAGCGGCTGCCCGCGTTCAGCAAACCCCCGGCGGCGTAGATGTCGTCGCTGCCGACGAGTTTGCGAACAAGGCCGCCGTCTCCCTGCGCGATGCGCTGGCCTTTTCCCCCGGCGTCTATACCCAGCCGCGTTTCGGGCAGGAGGTGCGTATCTCCATCCGCGGATCGGGCCTGTCGCGCGGCTATCATATGCGTGGCCTGACCCTGTTGCAGGACGGCATTCCCATCAACGGCGCCGACGATAATGGCGATTTCCAGGAGCTGGACCCGCAAATCTTTCAGCATCTGGAGGTCTATCGTGGGGGCAATGCGCTACGCTTTGGCGGATCGACGCTCGGCGGGGCGATCAATGCCGTGACGCCGACCGGGCGCAGCATGCCGGGCGCGGAGCTGCGCATCGACGGTGGCAGCTTCGACACGCTGCGCGGCAAGATCGCCTATGGTCATGCCGACGAGCGCGCAGATGTCTATCTCGTTGTCTCAGGCGATCGGTCGAACAGCGACCGCGCCCATGGCGACCGCAAGGCGCTGCGCGTCAACGGCAATGTTGGGCTGAAACTGGGGGAGGGCGTTGAAACCCGCTTCTACGCCAGCGCTCAGGCCATCCGCCAGCATCTGGCCGGTGCGCTCAGCGAGGCGGATGCGATCGACCATCCCGCCAAGGGTAATTTCACGGGCAACCAGGCGCGGGATATCGATTCGATCCGGCTTCAAAACCGCACCAGCATCGATCTTGCCCATGGCACGCTGGCCTTCGGCCTCTTCTACAATACCAAGGCTCTGTCCCACCCCATCTATCAGCTGATCGATCAGACGTCGGAGGATCGCGGCCTTTTCGCCAGCCTCGCCCTGACGGGCAATCTGGGAGCTATGCCGGTGGCATTGACGCTGGGCAGTCAGGCACGATTCGGCCGCACGGTGGCACGCCAGTTCGTCAACCTGAACGGCAGGTCCGGCGCGCTGACCGCAAATGCCCTGCAAAAGGCGCAGACGATCAACAGCTATGCCGAAGCGCGGATTGCGCCGGTCACGAACCTCTGGCTGATCGCGGGCGGCCTTTACAGCCATGGCGAGCGGCGCATCGCCAATCGCCTTGTCCCGGTGCGCAGCGGCGACGCCAGCTTCGACAGTTTCGCACCCAAGCTGGGCCTTCTCTACCAGCCCGCCGAGACGCTGCAATTCTACGCCAATTATAGCCGGTCGATCGAAATGCCGGGTTTTGGCGAACTGAGCCAGACGCCCGCCGGTGGCGCACCGGGCTTCACGCCCGTCGGCCTGCAAAAGGCATGGACGGCGGAAATCGGCACGCGCGGCCGGCTGGGCATCGCCGCCTGGGATATCAGCCTCTATCGTGCCGACCTGCGCGGCGAGATGCTGCAATATAGCGTCGTCGCCGGCACCATTCCTGCCGCGACCTTCAATGCCGACCGGACCCGGCATCAGGGGATAGAGGCCGGGCTGGACCTGACCCTGACGTCTTGGGCCAGCCTGCGACAGGTCTATCAATTTAGCGACTTCCGGTTCCGCGGCGATGCGCAATTCGGCGACAACCGCCTGCCGGTGGTGCCACGTCATGTCTATCGCGCGGAGCTGAAACTGGGCACGGATCGCCTCAGCGTCTCACCGGCGGTCGAATGGCTGCCGCAGGGCGCCTGGGTCGATTATGCCAACAGCAAGCGCGTGGGCAGCTATGCGCTGCTCAACCTTGGGGCACAGGCGCAGTTGCGTGATGGCGTCACCCTGTTCCTCGACGCCCGCAACCTGACGGGGGAACGCGCCATCGGCGATATCAGCGCGGTGGTAAACTATGCCGCCCTGCCCGCGAGCGGACGCGCCATCTTCTACCCCGTCGAACGCCGCGCTTTCTATGCCGGTGTCAGGGCGCGCTTCTGATGGAGCGGGGACTTTATCGAGCAATGTGGCGCTGGCATTTCTATGCGGGCCTCATCGTCCTGCCGGTGCTGGCGCTGATGGCGGTGACTGGCGCCCTCTATCTCTACAAACCGGAGATAGAGGCATGGTTTTATCCGGTGCGGATCACTGCGCCACCAAATGCGCAACCGCTGCTACCCGCACGCCTCATCGCCGCCGCGCAGGTGGCGGGGGCGCCTGCAACCCAGATATTGGTGCCTGCCAAGCGCGACGAAAGCTGGCGCGTCACGACCGGATCGACCGTCACTTTCGTCGATCCCTATAGCGGCCGGCTGCAAGGCCGGATGCACGACGGTGGCATTATGCAGACGATCCGTGACCTGCACAGCCTCGCTTTGACCGGCCCGATCGGCAACCGACTGGTGGAGGTGGTGGCGGGCTGGGCGATCCTGCTCTGCATCACCGGCCTCTATCTGCGCTGGCCCCGTCGCGGCAGCCCCGCGCTGGCGATCCGGGGGCGGGCCGGCGGGCGGCTCTTCTGGCGCGACCTGCATGGCACGCTGGGTTTCTTGTCGGCCGGCGTGATCCTGTTCCTGGCCGTCACCGGCATGCCCTGGACCGATGTCTGGGGCGGCGGTCTGCGCGCCGTCATCGCCGCCAATGGCGCAGGTCGCCCGGCGATGAAGGTCAATCCCTGGGCGCCGCCGGCCAAGCAGGCGCTGCCATGGACATTACGGGACAGGAACGCGCCAACCGGCGGTCCGGGCGACATCGGCGTCGATGCGGTCGTCCGGATCGCGGCCCGCCATGGCCTCGCTTCCGGCTATCAATTGTTCCTGCCGGCCAGCCCCGACGCGCCCTACCTGGTCACTGCGCTCAACGCTCGTGCCAACGATGCCCGCGCCATTACCATCGATGCAAGCACCGGCGTGGTGGTGCAGGAAATGGATTGGCGCCAGTTCGGCATGGGGGCCAAAAGCGTCGAATGGGGCATCGCCACCCATCAAGGGCAACAATATGGCGAGGTAAACCGGCTGCTGATGCTGGCGGGCTGCCTCTGCTTGCTCGCCCTCTGCCTCACCGCGCCGATCCTCTGGTGGAAACGCCGGTTCGCCGCGCCGCCGCCCGCGCCACCGGGCACGGCGCGCATAGTCGCGGGACTGATGCTTGCCCTCGGCCTTCTCTTCCCGCTCACCGGCCTGTCGATGCTGACGGCGCTGGTGGGCGAATGGCTGGTCGGGCAGATGCGGCGCAGCTAGTTTATTTTCAGGCCGCGAAGGACTATGGCGCAGCCATGATCCGTCTTTCCGGCCTGAAACTGCCCCTCGACCATCCGGCCGAGGCGATCCCCGCCGCCATTTGCGAACGCCTTGGCCTCGAACCCCATGACCTGCGCGGGTACAGCCTGGTGCGGCGCGGGAATGACGCCCGCCGCCGCTCCGCCATCATGCTCGTCTACACGTTCGACGTCGATGTTGCGGACGAGGCGGCGCTGCTCGGCCGTTTCGCGAACGACCACGACATCCGCCCGACGCCGGACAGCAGCTATAAATTCGTCACCCACGTCCCCGACGGCTGGCAGGGTCTGCGCCCGGTCGTGATCGGCGCCGGACCATGCGGTCTGTTCGCGGGCCTCATCCTCGCGCAGATGGGGTTCAAGCCCATCATCCTCGATCGCGGCAAGGTGGTGCGCGAACGGACCAAGGATACCTGGGGCCTGTGGCGCCGGGCCGAGCTGAATCCGGACAGCAACGTCCAGTTCGGCGAGGGCGGAGCGGGCACCTTCTCCGACGGCAAACTTTATTGCCGTGTCAAAGACCCGCGCTTTTTGGGTCGCAAGGTGCTGGAAGAGTTCGTCGCCGCCGGCGCGCCCGACGATATTCTCTGGGAAGCGCATCCCCATATCGGCACCTTTCGCCTCGTCACCATGGTGGAGGCGATGCGCAAGCAGATCGAGGCGCTGGGCGGCGAATATCGCTGGCAGCAGCGCGTGGACGATCTGGTGCTGGAACGGCAGGGCGACGGGGCGCAGAAACTGCGCGGCGTAGTGCTGCACGATGGCAGCGTGATAGAAAGCGACCATGTCGTGCTGGCGGTCGGCCATAGTGCGCGCCCGACCTTCGAGATGCTGCACGCGCGCGGGGTCCATATCGAACCCAAGCCCTTTTCCATCGGCGTGCGGATCGAACATCCGCAAAGCTGGGTCGATCGCGCTCGCTACGGCAATTGCGCTGGCCACCCGGACCTTGGCGCGGCTGCCTATAGCCTCGCCCATCACTGCGCCAACGGCCGCACCGTCTACAGCTTCTGCATGTGCCCCGGCGGCCGCGTCGTGGCCGCCACGTCGGAAGAAGGGCGCGTCGTCACCAACGGCATGAGCCAATATAGCCGCGCAGAATTCAACGCCAATTCGGGGCTGGTGGTCGGCATCGACCCGGCCAAGGATTATCCGGACGGTCCGCTCGCCGGCATCGCGCTCCAGCGCCATTGGGAGAGCCTGGCCTATCAGGCAGGCGGCTCCTCCTATTGGGCGCCGGGCCAGACGGTCGGGGACTTCCTCGCGCGCCGACCCTCGACGCAGCTTGGCGAAGTCGTGCCTTCCTACAAGCCGGGCGTGACGCCGACCGACCTGTCGCTCTGCCTGCCCGACTATGTGATCGAGGCGTTCCACGAGGCTCTGCCCGCCTTCGGCCGCCAGATCGCCCATTATGACCATCCCGACGCGGTGATGACCGGCGTGGAAACGCGTACCTCCTCGCCCATTCGCATCACGCGCGGCAAGGATTATCAGAGCCTCAACGTCGCCGGCCTGTACCCAGCGGGTGAGGGCGCGGGCTATGCCGGCGGCATCCTCTCCGCCGCGATCGACGGGATCAAGGTGGCAGAAGCGGTGGCGCGGGCGATCGTCCCGGCGTAGCGCGTCGACGATACGCATTGACGGCGTGGGTTGCTTTGGTGACCTTCGTGACATGACACCGATCGAACGCGCCGCTCGCGCTCTATGCGCGTTGGAAGCCAAGGCTGGGACTGGTAAGGTTTCGCCAGACGACGAAGCCGATTGGCGTCGCCATGTGCCGCAGGTGGTAGCGGTGATCGAGGCTCTGCATGAGCCAAGCCTGCCGATGAAGGAGGCGGGTGTAGAGATTATCCGATATGTCGGTCCGGATGAATCGTTCGTCGCCTATCAAAGCGATGCGGCCAATGTCTGGCGATACATGATCGATGCCATTCGACAGCAGGGACATTGATAGCCACCAAGCCTCAGCTGTTGGGCGGCATCTCTAGCTGAATGTAGAAAATTTGGATGCCCGACAAGGACTCGAACCTTGATTGACGGAGTCAGAGTCCGCTCTCTTACCATTAGAGGATCGGGCATCAATCCTGAGCGCGCCGCGCTTGGGTGGCCGCAGATAGGCGGGGTTGCAGAGTCGGTCAAGCACTTTTCTGATATATTTGCGCGACTTTCTGCGACCTTCCCCCACTGACTTTTCGGCCGCGCAAAAAGAAAGCCCGCCGGGCGCAGGTGCGTCCGACGGGCATATCTTCTCTTCCTTGCGGAAGGGAAGGGCATGGGAGCCGCACTCTATATAGGGTGCGGCTCCCATGCTTTCAAAGGGCTTATTCGCCGTCGCTCTTCAGCAGGTAATCGCCCGCATCCGCGTCGCTGCCATGGGTTTCCCCTTCGATGGCAGCCAGCGGATCGTTGCCGATCGCCGCTTCCGGACCCTGCGCCAGTTCGGCAGCCCGTTCGGCGGCGGCCGACTTGGGTGCGATCAGGTCCACCTGGCTGGACGCGCGCAGCGCGGCCCTCAGCGCCGCGTCACGCGACGAAGCGGCGACGCGCAGGCGGTTCATGCCGGCACCGGTACCCGCCGGGATCAGGCGGCCGACGATGACGTTTTCCTTCAGGCCAACGAGCGTGTCCTTCTTGCCCTGGACCGCCGCTTCCGTGAGGACGCGGGTGGTTTCCTGGAACGACGCGGCCGAGATGAACGAACGGGTCTGGAGCGAGGCCTTGGTGATGCCCAGCAGCACCGGCTTGCCAGCAGCGGGCGCGAAGCCCGGCTGGAGCTTGGCGTTGATCTCGTCCATTTCCTCGCGGTCGATCTGCTCGCCCACCAGCAAGGTGGTGTCGCCGGACTCGATGATCTCGACCTTCTGCAACATCTGACGAACGATCGTTTCGATGTGCTTGTCGTTGATCTTCACGCCCTGCAAGCGATAGACTTCCTGGATTTCGGCGACCAGATATTCGGCCAGAGGCTCGATACCCAGCACTTCCAGAATGTCATGCGGATCGGGCGAACCGCCGATCAGGTTGTCGCCGCGCTTCACGAAGTCGCCTTCCTGAACGTCGATCACCTTGCTCTTGGGGATCAGATATTCGACCGGCTCGCCGCCATCTTCCGGATTGATGGCGATCTTACGCTTCGCCTTGTAATCCTTCAGGAACTGGACGCGGCCCGACACCTTGGCAATGATCGCATTGTCCTTGGGCTTGCGGGCTTCGAACAGTTCGGCGACGCGCGGCAGACCACCGGTGATGTCACGGGTCTTGGCCGCTTCACGGCTGACACGCGCCAGCACGTCACCGGCCTGAACCTGCGCACCATCGTCGACCGACAGGGTCGCACCCACCGCCAGCATATAGCGTGCGGCTTCGCCCGAACTGTCGTCCATCAGGGTCAGGCGCGGACGGAGATCTTCCTTGGTGCGGGCAGCACCACGATGTTCGATCACCACGCGCTGGGCGATACCGGTGGCTTCGTCGGTCTGCTCGGTCAGCGTCTTGTTGTCGATCAGGTCGACATACTTAACGATACCGGGCTTTTCCGTGATCACCGGCATGGTGAAGGGATCCCACTCGGCGAAGCGGTCGCCCTTCTTCACGGCATCGCCATCTGCGAACAGGATGGTGGCGCCGTAAGGCAGGCGGTGCGTTTCGCGTTCGCGGCCTTCGCTGTCGATGATCGCGATCTCGCCGTTGCGGGCGAGCGACAGACGGCGACCGTTCTTGTCGGTGATCGTGGGCATGTCGCGCAGTTCGATCGTACCGTCGGCCAGAGCCTCCAGGTTCGACGTTTCGTTGAAGTTCGCCGCGCCGCCGATGTGGAAGGTACGCATGGTCAGCTGCGTGCCCGGTTCACCGATCGACTGAGCCGCGATGACGCCGACGGCTTCACCGATGTTCACCGGGGTACCGCGGGCCAGGTCACGACCGTAGCATTTGCCGCACACGCCCATCTTGCTTTCGCAGATCAGCGGGCTGCGGATCTTCACGGCCTGCGTGCCGATGGCTTCGATCTGGGCGATCATCGGTTCGTCCAGCAGAGTGCCGATCGGAATGACGATGCTGCCATCCTTGCTGTCGACGATGTCCTGTGCCGTGGTGCGGCCCAGGATACGCTCGCCGAGCGAGGCGATGACGGAACCACCTTGAACGATGGCCTTCATCTCCAGCGCCTTTTCGGTGCCGCAATCGTCCTCGACGATCGTGCAGTCCTGCGACACGTCGACCAGACGGCGGGTCAGGTAACCCGAGTTCGCCGTCTTGAGCGCGGTGTCGGCCAGTCCCTTACGGGCGCCGTGGGTGGAGTTGAAGTATTCAAGGACGGTCAGACCTTCCTTGAAGTTCGAGATGATCGGCGTCTCGATGATCTCGCCCGAAGGCTTGGCCATCAGGCCGCGCATACCGGCCAGCTGCTTCATCTGGGCTTGGCTACCACGGGCACCCGAGTGCGCCATCATGTAGATCGAGTTGATCTGCTTCTGGCGACCGGTGTCCGGATCGATCGGCATGGCACGGATTTCGTCCATCATGGCGTTCGCCACCACGTCGCCGCAACGGCTCCAGGCGTCGATGACCTTGTTGTACTTTTCCTGCTGCGTGATCAGACCGTCCTGATACTGCTGCTCATAGTCGGCCACCAGCGCCTTGGTTTCGGCGACGGAGCCTTCCTTCGAATCCGGGATCACCATGTCGTCCTTGCCGAACGAGATGCCGGCCTGGAATGCATGGCGGAAGCCCAGCGCCATGATGGCGTCGGCGAACAGCACCGTGTCCTTCTGACCGGTGTGACGATAGACCTCGTCGATCACGTCGCCCACGTCCTTCTTGGTCAGAAGGCGATTGACGGCGTCGAAGGGCACCTTGTGCGACTTGGGCAGACATTCGCCCAACAGCATGCGCCCTGGGGTCGTCTCGAAGCGCTTCATATACTGCTGACCGTTTTCGTCGGTCTGCGGCACGCGGCTGATGATCTTCGAGTGCAGGGTGACGGCCTTGGCATAGAGGGCCTGATGGACCTCCTGCATGTCGGACAGCAGCATGCCTTCGCCCGGTTCGCCCACACGTTCCATCGACAGATAATAGATACCCAGGACCATGTCCTGCGAAGGAACGATGATCGCCTTGCCGTTGGCGGGCGACAGGATGTTGTTGGTCGACATCATCAGCACGCGCGCTTCCAGCTGGGCTTCCAGCGAGAGCGGTACGTGGACGGCCATCTGGTCACCGTCGAAGTCGGCGTTGAAGGCCGAGCAGACGAGCGGGTGCAGCTGGATCGCCTTGCCTTCGATCAGCACGGGTTCGAACGCCTGGATGCCCAGACGGTGAAGCGTGGGCGCGCGGTTCAGCATCACCGGACGTTCGCGGATGACCTCGTCCAGGATGTCCCAGACTTCCTTGCGTTCCTTCTCGACCCACTTCTTGGCCTGCTTCAGGGTCATGGACAGACCCTTGGCATCCAGACGCGCGTAGATGAACGGCTTGAACAGTTCGAGCGCCATCTTCTTGGGCAGGCCGCACTGATGCAGCTTCAACTCAGGACCGGTCACGATGACCGAACGACCCGAATAGTCGACGCGCTTACCCAGAAGGTTCTGACGGAAGCGGCCCTGCTTACCCTTGAGCATGTCGGACAGCGACTTGAGCGGGCGCTTGTTGGCACCGGTGATGACACGGCCGCGACGGCCATTGTCGAACAGGGCGTCGACGGCTTCCTGCAACATGCGCTTTTCGTTGCGGACGATGATGTCCGGCGCGCGCAGTTCCATCAGGCGCTTCAAACGGTTGTTGCGGTTGATGACGCGGCGATACAGATCGTTAAGATCCGACGTCGCGAAACGACCACCGTCCAGCGGCACCAGCGGACGCAGTTCCGGCGGGATGACCGGCACAACGTCCAGGATCATCCATTCGGGGCGGTTGCCCGATTCCAGGAAGCTTTCGACGACCTTCAGGCGCTTGATGATCTTCTTGGGCTTCAGTTCCGACTTGGTGACGGCCAGCTCGTCCAGCAGCGCCTGCTTCTCGCCTTCCAGGTCGAGATCCATCAGCATCTGCTTGACGGCTTCAGCGCCGATGCCGGCCGAGAAGGCGTCTTCGCCATATTCGTCCTGCGCGTCGAGCAGTTCGTCTTCGGTCAGCAGCTGGAACTTCTCCAGCGGCGTCAGGCCGGGTTCGGTGACGATATAGGATTCGAAGTAGAGGACGCGTTCCAGCTGCTTCAACTGCATGTCGAGCAGCAGGCCGATGCGCGACGGCAGCGACTTCAGGAACCAGATGTGTGCGACCGGCGCGGCCAGCTCGATATGGCCCATGCGCTCGCGGCGCACCTTGCTCACGGTAACTTCGACACCGCACTTTTCGCAGACGATGCCCTTATATTTCATGCGCTTATACTTGCCGCACAGGCATTCATAATCCTTGATCGGACCGAAGATGCGCGCGCAGAACAAGCCGTCACGCTCGGGCTTGAACGTGCGATAATTGATGGTTTCCGGCTTCTTGATCTCGCCGAAGGACCAGGAGCGGATGCGCTCGGGCGAGGCAAGGCCGATCTGGATCTGGTCGAAGGTTTCGGCCTTCTGGACCGGGTTCGCGAAGTTGGTCAGTTCGTTCATATTTCAAGTCCCTCTAGAGGGTAAAGTATCTGGAGCGAGGCAGGGGAGGAGCGCTGTCTTCGGGAGGCAGCGCTCCAAGGGGCCCTTATTCCGCCGCCTGCGCCAAGCCGTCGTCGTCTTCGGTCGCGTCCATCGCGGCGAGTTCGACATTGAGGCCCAGCGAGCGCATTTCCTTGACCAGCACGTTGAAGCTTTCGGGAATGCCGGCCTCGAACGTGTCGTCGCCCTTGACGATCGCCTCATAGACCTTGGTACGACCGACGACGTCATCGGACTTCACCGTCAGCATTTCCTGGAGCGTGTAGGCAGCGCCATAGGCCTGGAGCGCCCACACTTCCATTTCACCGAAGCGCTGACCACCGAACTGCGCCTTACCACCCAGCGGCTGCTGCGTGACGAGCGAGTACGGCCCGATCGAACGGGCGTGGATCTTGTCGTCGACCAAGTGATGCAGCTTCAACATGTAGATGATGCCGACGGTCACCTTGCGGTCGAAACGGTCGCCGGTGCGGCCGTCATACAGATCCGACTGACCCGACGTGTGCAGGCCTGCGCGTTCCAACATGTCCGACACGTCCGCTTCGCGGGCGCCGTCGAACACCGGTGTCGCCATCGGGATACCCCGCTGGAGATGCTCGGCCAGATCGATGATCTGTTCGGGCGTACGGGCTTCGATCTGCTCGGCATAGCGCTCACCATAGGAGGTCAGCAGCCGTTCCTTGACCGCGTCGGGCATGTCGCCCGGCTGCGGGTTCGGATTGGCCTCACGCCAGTCTTCCAGCGCGTGCTTGAGCTGCTGGCCAAGGCCGCGGGCAGCCCAGCCCAGATGCGTTTCGAAGATCTGCCCGACGTTCATACGCGACGGCACGCCCAGCGGGTTCAGCACGATGTCGACATGGGTGCCGTCTTCCAGGAACGGCATGTCCTCGATCGGCAGGATGCGCGAAATGACACCCTTGTTACCGTGACGGCCGGCCATCTTGTCGCCCGGCTGCAGCTTGCGCTTCACCGCAACGAAGACCTTCACCATCTTCAGCACACCCGGCGGCAGTTCGTCGCCACGCTGCAGCTTGTCGACGCGGTCCTCAAACTTGTCGACGATCGACTTCACCGCTTCGTCATACTGACCCTTGATCGCTTCGATCTGGGCCTGACGGGTGTCGTCCTCGACCGCGAACTTCCACCATTCGTGACGCTCGACTTCGCCCAGCAGGGCCTCGTCGATGACAACGCCCTTCTTGATGCCCTTGGGCGCGGCCGAAGCCGTCTGACCGGTCAGCATTTCCTGAAGGCGGTTGAAGGTCGCACGGTTGAGGATGCCACGTTCGTCTTCACGGTCCTTGGCGAGGCGGTCGATTTCCTCCCGCTCGATCGCCATGGCACGTTCGTCTTTGTCGATGCCGTGACGGTTGAACACGCGGACTTCCACGACGGTGCCGGCAACGCCCGGCGGCAGACGCAGGGACGTGTCGCGCACGTCGCTCGCCTTTTCACCGAAGATCGCGCGGAGCAGCTTTTCTTCCGGGGTCATCGGCGATTCACCCTTGGGGGTGATCTTGCCGACCAGAATGTCGCCCGGCTCCACTTCGGCGCCGATATACACGATGCCAGCCTCGTCGAGGTTGCGCAGCGCTTCTTCACCGACGTTCGGGATGTCGCGGGTGATGTCCTCCGGTCCCAGCTTGGTGTCGCGGGCCATGACCTCGAACTCCTCGATATGGATCGAGGTGAAGACGTCGTCCTTCACGATCCGTTCGGAGATCAGGATGGAGTCTTCGTAGTTGTAGCCGTTCCAGGGCATGAACGCGACGAGCGTGTTGCGGCCCAGCGCCAGCTCGCCGAACTCGGTCGACGGGCCGTCGGCGATCACGTCGCCGGCTTCGATCAGGTCGCCCACCTTCACCAGCGGACGCTGGTTGATGCAGGTGTCCTGGTTGGACCGCTGGAACTTCTGGAGGGTGTAGATGTCGACGCCCGACTGGCCGGCTTCGATGTCGCCGGTTGCGCGGATGACGATACGGGTCGCGTCGACCTGATCGACGATGCCCGCACGCTTGGACGCGACGGCAGCGCCGGAGTCACGGGCGACCGTGCCTTCCATGCCGGTGCCCACGAACGGCGCTTCGGCGCGTACCAGAGGCACGGCCTGACGCTGCATGTTCGATCCCATGAGCGCGCGGTTGGCGTCATCGTTTTCCAGGAACGGAATGAGCGATGCGGCGACCGACACCAGCTGCTTGGGGCTGACGTCCATCAGGGTGATGTGGTCGCGCGGCGCCATCAGGAATTCGCCGGCTTCGCGCGAGGAGATCAGATCCTCGACGAAATGACCGTCGGCATTCACTTCGGCGTTGGCCTGCGCGATCGTGTGCTTGGCCTCTTCCATCGCCGACAGATAGACGACGTCGTCGGTGACCTTGTTGTCCACGACCTTGCGGTACGGCGTTTCGATGAAGCCATATTTGTTGACGCGGCTGAAAGTCGCCAGCGAGTTGATCAGACCGATGTTCGGGCCTTCTGGCGTTTCGATCGGGCAGATACGGCCATAATGGGTCGGGTGAACGTCGCGGACTTCGAAGCCTGCGCGCTCACGCGTCAGGCCGCCCGGCCCAAGTGCCGACACGCGGCGCTTGTGGGTGACTTCCGACAGCGGGTTGGTCTGATCCATGAACTGCGACAGCTGCGACGAGCCGAAGAATTCACGCACGGCGGCCACGGCGGGCTTCGCGTTGATCAGGTCGTTCGGCATCACCGTGGACACGTCAACAGACGACATGCGTTCCTTGACCGCGCGTTCCATGCGCAGCAGGCCGACGCGATACTGGTTTTCCAGCAATTCGCCGACCGAACGGACGCGACGGTTACCGAGGTTATCGATATCGTCGATTTCGCCCTTGCCGTCCTTGAGGTTCACCAGTTCCTTGACCACGGCGAGGATGTCCTCGACGCGCAGGGTGGTGACCGTATCCTCGGCATCGAGGTCGAGACGCATGTTCAGCTTCACGCGGCCCACGGCCGAGAGGTCGTAGCGTTCCGGATCGAAGAACAGGCCGGCGAAGAGAGCTTCGGCGGTTTCCTTCGTCGGCGGTTCGCCGGGGCGCATGACGCGATAGATGTCGGAGAGGGCCTGGTCGCGGTCTTCGGCCTTGTCGGCCTTCAACGTATTGCGGATCCATGCACCGGTGCCGACATGGTCGATATCCAGCAGTTCAAGACGGTCGACGCCAGCCTTGTCCAGCTTTTCGAGATTTTCAGGCGACACTTCGTCGCCGGCCTCGATGTAGATTTCGCCGGTGCTCTCGTTGATGAGGTCATAGGCGCTGTAGCGGCCATAGACTTCCTCGGTCGGGATCAGCAGCGTGGCCAGGCCGTCCTTTTCCGCCTTGTTGGCGGCGCGGGGGCTGATCTTGTGACCGGCGGCGAACACGACTTCGCCAGAAGCGGCGTCGACGATGTCGAACGCCGGCTTCAGGCCGCGCCATGCTTCGGCGAGATAGGGGATGACCCAGCCGCCTTCACCGCGGACATAGGTAACCTTGTTATAGAATTCGCCCAGAATTTCTTCCGGCGTCAGGCCGAGCGCGAACAGCAGCGCCGTGACCGGCAGCTTGCGCTTGCGGTCGATACGGACGTTGACGATGTCCTTGGCGTCGAATTCGAAGTCGAGCCACGAACCACGGTACGGAATGACGCGCGCGGCGAAGAGATATTTGCCCGACGAGTGGGTCTTGCCACGGTCATGGTCGAACAGGACGCCCGGCGAACGGTGCATCTGGCTGACGATGACGCGTTCGGTGCCGTTGACGATGAAGGTGCCGTTGCCCGTCATCAGGGGCATGTCGCCCATGTAGACGTCCTGCTCCTTGATATCCAGGACCGAGCGGGTTTCGGTGTCCTGATCGACTTCGAACACGATCAGGCGCAGGGTAACGCGCATCGGCGCTGCATAGGTGATGCCGCGCTGACGGCATTCCTCAACGTCGTATTTCGGGTCTTCCAGCTCATAATGGACGAAGTCCATTTCGGCGGTGCCGGCGAAGTCGCGGATCGGGAAGACGCTGCGCAGCGTCTTTTCCAGGCCCGACACATAGCCGATCGACGGATCGGAACGCAGGAACTGTTCGTAACTCTCCCTCTGAACCTCGATCAGGTTCGGCATCTGCACCACTTCGTGGATGTCGCCGAACACCTTGCGGATGCGCTTCTTAGCGCCGGTGTTGCTGATGGGGGGGAGAGCCTTGGTCGCCATGCGGTTCCTGCCTGTGTCAGTTCGTCGTGTTTTTCCGCATCCCGGCGGAAATTCAGTCGAAGCGCTATGAACTAGAGGGTGATTCGCACCCTCTATTCCACGCAAAAAAAGTGCGGGCCGGGACTGTCCGATCCGCACTATCAGCACCTGATGACCCGTCGAAAGTCGCCCAATTCCGCCAGCTTCGCGCGCAATTCGATGCTGGACCCCGAGCGATCCGGGGGACGGCCGACCATCAACGCATAGCGTCGAGAGGACGACCGGATTGACGCCGATATAGGCGCTATGTCCCTGTTTGTGAAGGGGGGTCAGCTAAACAGCCCGCGCTCCGCCCGGATCGCGGCCACCAGCCGGTCCAGTTCGGCGCTGCTGTTGAACAGGGCTGGTGTGACCCGCAGCACCGGGCCGGACGCCAGGCCGGCCTTGGCCACGACCAGCAGACGATATTTGTCGAGAAATAGCGCCGCCGCCCGTTTCGCGTCATCCGGCCCCTTCATGCCGGGCAGGCGGAAGCCCGCGACAGCGCCGTGGCGGTCAGGCTCGTCGGGCAACATCATCTCCAGCCCCTTGATATCGCGTACTCGGTCGACCCAATAGTTGCGTAGGCGCAACAGATGCCGATATTTGGCCGCACTGCCGATGGCCTGATGCACCTCCGTCGCGCGCGGCACCGTCAGCCGTGCGGCGAAATCGACCGTGCCGGTGGGAATGCGTGCGCGGATATCCTCCGGCCCATGGATGCGATTGCCCAGCCAGGGGCTGATATCCCGCAACCGGCCCTTGCGGATATAGATGCCCCCTGTGCCGAGCGGCGCGGCCAGCCATTTGTGCAGCGAAAAGCCGATGAAATCCGCGCCGCTGTCATCCACCGTGAAGGGCAGGTGGCCCACCGCCTGCGCGCTGTCCAATATCGTGTCCACGCCGCGCGCCCGCGCCATGTCCACGATCGCCCTGACCGGCGGCACCAGCCCGCTGCGGTTCGACAAATGGGTCAGCAGCAGCAGTTTCGCGCGTGGCGTGTCCTTCAGTATCTTCTCATAGGCCGCCAATATGTTGGCCTCATCATGCGGTTCCGGCAGCGAAAAGCGCACGATCCGCGCGCTCCTGCTTTTTTCCAGATAGTCGCAGGCGAACTGCATCTCGTCATAATCGACATCGGCATAGATCACCGCGTCGCCCGGTTGCAGCAGCGAGTAATTGGCGATCAGGGCGTAGAGCGCCTCGGTCCCGCCACCCGCCAGCGCGATCTCTTCGGTCGATGCGCCCAGCAGCTTCGCCACCGCCGCGCGTGATTTGTCCAGTTCGACGTCGCGCGGATGGCCGGGCGCCGCATTGCGCAGGAACAGCGCATGATTCTGGTTCACCCAGCGCGACCGCGCCTCATAGGCGGCCTGTACCGGCAGCGTCATCGCGCCATAATAGGCCGCGTCGAAGGTCGCGAAGTCCCGGTTCACCCGATAGAGCGGCATCAATGCCGCCTGTGCCGCATCGAAATCGGCCATGTCGCCGGTAAAGCGGAAGGGCGGCTCGGCCGGCCATGGCAAGGCGGCATCACCGTGCACCATCGCACTCCCGTCAGCGCCGCTCAATGCCAGCCCCAACGTGCCGCAGACCACGCCCCCACTGCCCAGAAAAGCCCGTCGCGTCACCATATGCCACCCTTGTCCAATCATGTAATAATATACCATGACGGAACAGGGTCGCAAACCCGCTATGGCATCATGGTGCACCGTTCGATGCGGCGCCGGGCATGGCGGCCGATGGCGCGACCGGCGCGATCTTCACCGTTTCGAACCGCTCCTTGCGTCGAACGCCGGTCAGTACGGGCGCGGGCGAGGCTGCGGTTATGCGCTGGCGCATGCACTCGGCCTTGGCGGCGCGGGGCGTCACCGCGCAGTTCCACAATGCCCGCTGCAATCCGCTCTGCGTGTCGTGAATGTAGGAAAATCGCATGGACGTCAGATTGGCCAGGGTCAGCGGCAATTCCTTGGGCGCGTCCGCCGCGGTCCATCCCATGATGCGGCATTGCGGCCGTCCCGCGCAAAAGGTGCGGGCGCTTTCCGGCCAGCTGTCGGGTTTGCTCCCGCGCGGCAGTTCGACCAGGAAGCTGCGTATGTCGGCCAGCGCGATCAACCGCACGCCGCCCACGCTCTTGCCGATCTGGTCCAGGCCGATCGCCTGTCGTGCCTGCGCGGCGATCGCCTCCGCACTGTCGCCGACCGGCGTGACGGCGCCCGGCAGCGGGAGCGTCACGTCGCGATGCGCGATCGAAAAGGCCGCGATGCGCGCAATCAGCGGCTCGCCCGCATCGCCGCGCCTGCGGAAAGCGGCGGGCGTGCCCCACCAGCCACGCCAGCGGAAGAAGAGGTGGGTGCCGACCGCCGTGATCTTGTCCAGGCTGCTGCTCCAATAGGGCACGACCCAGTCGGTATGATAATGGGTGGCGTGGCCGACCGGTGCGTAGACCTTGCCCGCCAAGGCGCCGCGCGCAATCTCCTGCGCGCGCGCCCAGGCCGCCGGTCCCGGAACCCGTGCCAGCGCCCCGTCGCAGCTGAAGGTGAACTGGCAACCGGTGCTGCGTTCCTGCCCCTGAAACACGACGCCGCATACCGTCTTGGGGAAGGCGGGGTGGCGCACCCGGTTCAATACGACCTGCGCGACCGCCTGCTCACCCACGGCATCGTCGCCCGCTTCGAAAATTTCCGCTGCGGCCAGACAATCGACGGCGCGGGACATATCCGTTTCCGTGCCGGAAAAGAGGAAGGGCAGGGCGGCCGGATTGGGGTCGCGGGAAAAGGGGATGGCGGCGTTGAACGCCACGGCCTGATCCCGTGCCAGGGCATAGACCTTGACCGGTTCGACAGGGGGCGGGGGTGTCGTCGGCCGCTTGCCGCGCGCCGCATGGGCGACCGCGACGCGCGCAGGGGCGTCGGCCGCCTGCCTGTGGCTTTCCCATCCGGCCACCGCCATGGGCAGGCCCACGAACAGCAAGGCCCAGACGATCCAGGACAGGAGGGTGGAAAGATCGGTTCGTTTCACGCGGATGATGGCCCTGCGACGGATCGGTCGTCAGCGCGGTTCGCCACGTTTCCGAATATAAGCCACTTCATGCTGAACATGGTCCAGCATCCATAGTGCCTCTGTGCGGGGTCTGCCTTTAGGCAGGAACAGGGGCTGAAACAAGGCAGGCATGAGGGGCGCCATATCGCTTCGCCGTTCGCCCTTATGGTTGCAGGCGAACGGCATGGGGCGATCCTGCCTTATTCCGGCAGGAAGTCGGGCACCGACAGATAGCGTTCGCCGGTATCATAGTTGAAGCCCAGCACGCGGCTGCCGGCGGGCAGTTCCTTGAGCTTCTGCGCGATCGCGGCCAGCGTGCCGCCCGACGAAATGCCGACCAGCAGCCCTTCCTGCGTCGCGGCGCGGCGGGCATAATCCTTGGCATCGGCGGGATCGACCTGGATCACGCCGTCCAGCAACTGGGTGTGCAGGTTGGCCGGGATGAAGCCTGCGCCGATACCCTGAATGGGATGCGGGCCGGGCTGACCGCCGCTGATGACCGGCGACAGCGTCGGTTCGACCGCATAGACCTTCAGATTGGGCCATGCCTTCTTCAGCACTTCGGCCACGCCGGTGATATGGCCGCCCGTGCCCACACCGGTAATCAGCGCGTCGATCGGCGTGTCGGCGAAGTCGGCCAGGATTTCCTGCGCGGTCGTGCGCACATGCACGTCGATATTGGCGGGGTTTTCGAACTGCTGCGGCATCCAGCTGCCCGGCGTCTGCGACACCAGCTCCAGCGCGCGCTCGATCGCGCCCTTCATGCCCTTTTCGCGCGGCGTCAGGTCGAAGCTGGCGCCATAGGCCAGCATCAGGCGGCGGCGCTCGATCGACATGCTTTCGGGCATGACCAGCACCAGCTTATAGCCCTTGACCGCCGCGACCATGGCCAGGCCCACGCCGGTATTGCCCGACGTCGGCTCGATGATGGTGCCGCCGGGCTGCAATTCGCCGCTGGCCTCCGCCGCTTCGATCATGGCGAGGGCGATACGGTCCTTGATCGATCCGCCGGGGTTCGATCGTTCCGACTTGATCCAGACTTCAGCGTCCCCGAACAGCCGGTTCACCCGGACGTGCGGCGTATTGCCGATGGTTTCGAGAATCGTGGCAGCTTTCATGAAGGCTTCTCCTGGCTATTTTCCGCTCGCCCGATGTCGGGTGGATCGAAGCTACGTGCAAGGCGCAATTCGGGAAAGAGTCGCGCCCAGATGATGGTGATGATGATAGCACCGATGCCGCCGCCGATCACCGCCGCGACCGGCCCGACCATGGCGGCCAGGAAGCCGGACTCCGCTTCGCCCAGTTCGTTGGAGGCGGAGATGGTGAGTTGCGACAGGCTGGACACGCGGCCGCGCATGGCATCGGGCGTATGGAGCTGGACCAGCGACTGGCGCACGAACACCGACACCATGTCCGCGCCGCCCAGCACCACGAGCGCCGCGACGCCTGCCTCCACCGCGATGTCGCGCGGCAGAAAGGCGGTGCAGCCGAAGGCGATCGTGGACAGGCCGAACAGGATGACCGACGCCAGCATCTTCAGCCCCACTTCCGTCTTCATCGGGCGGAAGGAGAACCAGAGCGCCGTCACCGCCGCGCCGATGCCGGGCGCCGCAGCCAGATGGCCAAGGCCCGCCGATCCCACATGCAATATGTCGCGGGCATAGACCGGCAGCAATGCGGTCGCGCCCGCCAGCAGCACGGCGAACAGGTCCAGCGTGATCGTCGCCAGCACCAGCCGGTTGCCCTTCACATAGGCAAAGCCGTCGATCATCTGGCGCACGGGATGGCGGCTGGTGTCGCGCGGCGGCTGGGGCACCGGCCCGATCAGCAGCATGCCGATCAGGGCAACGCCATAAAGCGCGGCGGCCAGCGCATAGGCGCCCCATGGCGTCATCGCATAGGCATAGCCGCCCAGTGCCGGGCCGATGATGGACCCGGTCTGCCAGGCGACGCTGGAAATGGCGATGGCGGTGGGCAAAATGGCGGGCGGCACCAGATTGGGCGCCAATGCGCCATAGGCCGGTCCGTTGAAGGCGCGCGCGATGCCCACGATGATGGCGATGCCGAAGATGAGCGGCAGGCTGACCCAGCCTTCATAGGTGGCGAAGGCCAGCAAGGCCGAGGCCGTCGTCAGCAGGGTCAGCGTCAGTCGGGTGATGACCCGCCGGTCATAATGATCGGCGACCCAACCGGTGATGGGCGTCAGGAAGAAGAGAGGCAGGAATTGCGCCAGCCCGATCAGGCCCAGCTGTGCCGAGGCGCCCGCCGTCGTCATCGTTTCGCGCGCGATATTATAGGCCTGCCACGCCAGCACGATCATCATGCTGTACTGCGCCAGCACGGCGCATAGCCGACCGACCAGATAGGCCCGGAAATTGGCGAAATGCAGCGGGTGGCGGGGAGGAGGGGAGGCCGTCATGCCGATGGCTTTAGCGGCGCTTATATTGCCGAAGCAACAGCGCCGCGACCCAGCAGGCAACAAGATTTGCTTTGCGACCTATGAGCGGGAGGGGGAGCGGGGCGGGCCGACATGTTTGCAGGCTGCCGCCTGCGTTCCGGGCAGGCCAGGCGGACCTGCCCGATCGGCGGACGACCGGGTGATTCGGGATGGCGGTGGCGAAGAGGGCGCTTTGCTGGGTCACTCCAGGGTCACGCTTTGAGCGTGGCGCGAAGTTCACACCGTCACTGGCGACGCGAAAATGCGGTAAAAAACGGACGATGCGCCGCCCATGCGCCATGAAGGTCACCGTCACGCGTCTGCAACGCGCCATTAGGGTTATTGCGCCGCGCCAGCCAGGGCACAGTAGCGCACCGGTCGGGTCATGCATGCGGGGCGGATTTGGTGCATGGGGCGTGCTGGGGCGAAGGGGCGAACGGGTCATCCGACAGGATAGATCAGAGATTATCCTACATTGGTAGCGGCGTGTCATGTTGCGGTGAGATGGCTGGCGACGAGCAGATGCGGGCGCTCTTGTTACCCTCTCCCGCCTTCGCGGGAGAGGCAACGGAGACTTGGCAGCTTGCTGCCTAGTCGCAGTCGGTGAGGGTCTTTCTTCTTTCTGGACAAGCATTTCCTGCCAAAAAGAAGAAAGACCCTCACCCTTCAAAGCAGTCACGTGCCTGCTTTGAACTCTCCCGTGAAAACGGGAGAGGGCTAAGATAAGCCGACCATCCGCAATCCACCCACTATCGTCACATCGGGGTGGCCCGAGGTTCCGCTTTTTTACTACCAATATTTGCAGGAAAAGTGGGATGCCGGGTCGAGCCCGGCATGACGAAAGCGGGTAAGGTTAGGAGCGGCCATGGGCGGAGCTGTTGCCTCCTCCCGCATTTGGGAGGAGGATCTTGGTTCCACCCAAACCAGTCGCTTGCGCGACCGCCTGACTATTTCAGCAATATCCCGCTGACCGATCCGTTGCGGACCGAGCAGACGAAGGGAATGTCGCCGTCGCCCGAACCCACCACGCCTTCGACTTCCCAGCCGGTGGACATGGTGCTGGCGCGCGCGGAGCCGATCAGGCGTGACGATGGCCCGGCCTGATGGAGCGCCTTTTCCGCGCAGGCGTCCCGCGCGGCGGCGGCAGTGCTGATCGACCCGTAGCCCGGCGCCGCATAGGGCGTTTGCCGTGCGTCGCGCTGGGCCTGCCGGTCGGCGACGATGTCACTGACGATCGCCGCGCCCACGACATGGCGTGGCACGACGACGATTTGCGCATGCAGGGGTGTGGCCAGCAGAAACAAGGCTGCACCTGCCCAACGCGCTGTCGCTTTCATGTCGATCATCTCCCTGTTGCGGCCCGGCACCGATGCGGATGATAGCCTATTTGAACAGGCTGCCCAAGATACCGCGTACCAGCTTGCCGGCAATGCCGCCGGATGACGATTTGCGGCTCGATCCGCCGAATACCGCGCGGCCCAGTTCGTTGGCGACCTGCCGCCCGACCGAGGAGCCGGCGGCGCGGGTGGCGGACTGGACCGCCTTGTCGAAGGCGCTGGGCTTGGCCGCCTCGCGCGCTTCCACGGCGTCGCGCCGGGCCTGTTCCTTCAATTCCGCCTCGCGCTGCTTGGCTTCCACCTTGGCTTGGGCGGCGGCGGCCTTGTCGGCTTCGGCCTGCGCCTTGGAGGCTTGCGCGGCGGCAGCGGCGGCTTGCCCGCGGGCCGCGAGAATTTCCTCTGCCGACTCCCGGTTGACGGCCGTGTCATATTTGCCCGCGACCGGCGATATCGACTGGATGATCGCCCGTTCCTTCGCATCGAGCGGGCCAAGGCGCGAGCGGGGCGGGGCGATCAGCGTGCGCTGCACGATGCCCGGCGATCCATCCTCCTGCAACAGCGACACCAAAGCCTCGCCCACCTTCAATTCGGTGATCGCGGTTTCGACATGCAGGTCGGGATTGATGCGGAAGGTTTCGGCGGCGGCCTTGATCGCGCGCTGGTCGCGCGGGGTGAAGGCGCGGAGCGCATGCTGCACGCGGTTGCCGAGCTGGCCCGCCACATCTTCGGGAATGTCGATCGGGTTTTGCGTGACGAAATAGACGCCCACGCCCTTCGACCGGATCAGGCGCACGACCTGCTCGATCTTGTCGGTCAGCGCCTTGGGCGCGTCGTCGAACAGCAGATGCGCTTCGTCGAAGAAGAAGACCAGCTTGGGCTTGTCCGGGTCGCCCACTTCCGGCAGCGTCTCGAACAGTTCGGACAATAGCCACAGCAGGAAGGTAGCATAGAGTTTGGGCGACTGCATCAGCTTGTCGGCGGCCAGTATATTTACATAGCCGCGGCCCTTTTCATCGACCTGGAGCATGTCGTGGATGTCGAGCGCGGGTTCGCCGAAGAAATGATCGCCGCCCTGGCTTTCCAACTGAAGCAATTGCCGCTGGATCGCGCCGACGCTGGCCTTGGTCACATTGCCGTAGCGGGCCGAAAGCGTGTCGGCATTTTCGGCGCAATAGGCGAGCATCGCCTGTAGATCGCCGAGGTCCAGCAGCAGCAAGCCTTCCTCATCCGCATATTTGAAGGCGATCGACAACACGCCTTCCTGCGTTTCGTTAAGGCCCATCAGGCGAGCGAGCAGCAGCGGCCCCATTTCGCTGACGGTGGTGCGCACGGGATGACCCTGCTGCCCGTAAAGATCCCAGAAGATCGCCGGATTGTCGGCATAGCTATAGTCGGTGATGCCGACCTCCGCGGCACGGGACACCAGCTTGTCGGCATTTTTGGCGGTGGGGGAACCGGCCATGGAAATGCCGGCCAGATCGCCCTTCACATCGGCCAGAAACACCGGCACGCCCAGCGCGGAGAAGCTTTCGGCGATACCCTGCAACGTCACCGTCTTCCCGGTGCCGGTCGCGCCCGCGATCAGGCCGTGCCGGTTCGCGCGGCGCAGGTTGAGCGTCTGGGGGATTCCCTTGCTTCCGTCTGGCCCATCCTTCTCCGGTGCGCCCAGGCCGATGAAGATACCGTCGCTCATTATCGATCCTTCCCCCAACAAAAAAACCGTCATTCCCGCGAAGGCTGGCATCTCTCTCTTCTTCTTATTCACTCCATCAATGCGCCGCGCCCCAGCTTGAGCCGGTGCCGATCTCCACGCCCAGCGGGACGCTCAGCTTTACGATCGGTTCGGCCGCGCTTTCCATCACCTGCCGAATGACCGCGCTCGCCGCTTCCACGTCACCTTCGGGCAATTCGAACACCAGTTCGTCATGCACCTGAAGCAGCATCTTCACGCTAGGCAGGCCCGCCGCCTCCAGCGCCGGTCCCATGCGGACCATGGCCCGCTTGATGATGTCCGCGCTGGTGCCCTGAATGGGCGCATTGATTGCCGCGCGTTCGGCACCCTGCCGTTCATGCTGGACCGCTGCCTTGATGCGCGGAAACCAGGTCTTCCGGCCGAACATCGTCTCGGTATAGCCGCGTTCCCGCGCCTTCTCGATCGTCTCGTTGATATAGATGCTGATGCCGGGGAAGCGCTCATAATAGCGGCTGATCATGTCCTGCGCTTCGTCCGCGCTGATCTCCAGCCGCCCGGCCAGCCCCCAGCGCGAAATGCCGTAGAGGATGGCGAAGTTGATCGTCTTCGCCCGCCCGCGCGTGTCGCGATTGATCTCCCCGAACAATTCCTGCGCGGTGCGGTTGTGGATGTCCTCACCCGCCTCGAAAGCCTCCTTGAGCGCCGGCACATCGGCCATATGCGCCGCCAGCCGCAGTTCGATCTGGCTATAGTCCGCAGCCAGGATGACATTGCCCGGTTCCGCGACGAAGGCATGGCGGATCTGGCGGCCGACTTCGGTGCGGATCGGGATATTCTGGAGGTTCGGATCGGTCGAGGACAGCCGGCCGGTCTGCGCGCCGGTCAGCGAGTAACTGGTATGGACGCGGCCCGTATCCTTGTTGATCTGCGCCTGAAGCGCGTCGGTGTAGGTGGATTTGAGCTTCGAGAGTTGCCGCCATTCCAGCACCTTGCCGGCAATCGGCGCGCCTTGAGCGGCCAGCTGCTCCAGGATGGTGACGTCGGTGGAATAGGCGCCCGACTTGCCCTTCTTGCCGCCCTTATATCCCATCTTGTCGAACAGGATCGCGCCCAGCTGTTGGGTCGAACCGATCGCGAAAGGCTGGCCGGCAATCTCGTGGATTTCCGTTTCCAGCGCGGCGATGCCAGCGGTGAATTCGGCCGAAAGGCGCGACAGATGCTCGCGGTCGACCTTGATCCCGCGATGCTCCATCTGGGCGATCACGCCGACCAGCGGGCGGTCCACCAGTTCATAGACGCGGTTCGCGCCTTCATTGGCGATCCGGCCTTTGAACCGCTTCCACAGGCGCAGTGTCACGTCCGCATCTTCGGCCGCATATTCGGTGGCGCGGGGCAGGGGGACTTCGGCGAATCCGATCTGGCTCTTGCCGGTGCCGACTACCTCCTTGAAGCTGATGCAGATATGATTGAGGTGCGTTTTTGCCGCTTCGTCCATGCCGTGGCCGGCAAGGCTTTGCCCGGCGTCCAGGTCGAAGCTCATGACGATGGTGTCGTCATAAGGCGCGATCTCGATCCCGTGACGGCGCAACACGGTCAGGTCATATTTCAGATTCTGGCCGATCTTGAGAACGGCGTCGTTCTCCAGCAGCGGCTTCAGCTTCGCGATGACCAGCGCCTTGTCCAGCTGTTCGGGCCGTTCCGCGAACATATCCGTGCCGCCATGGCCGACGGGAATGTAGCAGGCCTTGTTCGGACCTGTGGCGAGGCTGATGCCGACCAGCTGGCAGGACACGCAATCGAGCATGTCGGTTTCCGTATCGACAGCGACCAGCCCCTCGGCATAGGCGGCGGCGATCCAGCGATCGAGCGCTTCCTGCGTCACCACCGTTTCGTAAAGGCTGCGGTCGATCGCCGGTTCTTCTACCGGCGCCGGGGCAGCGGGGGCGTCCTCTACGCCGACGGCGCTGGTCGCAGCCACCACAACAGCAGCGGCTGGCGCGCCGAGGCGGTTGAGCAGCGTCTTGAAGCCATGGTGCGATAGAAATTCCTGCAAGGGTTCCTTGGGAATGCCCTTGAGCGTCAGGTCGTCCAGCGGCTCGGGCAGGTCCATGCTGTCATGCAATGCCACCAGCCTGCGGGACAGCCGGGCCATGTCGGCATGAGCGATCAGATTTTCCTGCATCTTCGACTTCTTCATCGAAGGCGCTGCGTCCAATGCGGCTTCCAGTGACCCATATTCGCTGATCAGCTTCGCCGCCGTCTTAGGGCCGATGCCGGGAATGCCGGGGACGTTATCGACGCTGTCGCCCATCAGCGCGAGGACGTCGCCCAGCTGTTCGGGCTGCACGCCGAACTTGCCGACGACATAGTCGGCGCCGCGCCGTTCATTCTTCATCGTGTCGTACATATCGACGCCGGGCTGGATCAACTGCATCAGATCCTTGTCGGAGCTGACGATGGTGACATGCCATCCCGCGCGCACGGCCGCCTGGGTGTAGCTCGCGATGATGTCGTCGGCTTCGAATCCGGCTTCCTCGATGCAGGGGAGGGAGAAGGCGCGGGTCGCGTCGCGGATCATCGGAAATTGCGGGATCAGGTCTTCCGGCGCGGGCGGGCGGTTCGCCTTATACTGGTCGTACATATCGTTGCGGAAGGTGTGCGAACCCTTGTCCAGCACCACGGCAAGATGCGTCGGGCCTTCGGTTTTGCCCAGTTCCTCTGCCAGTTTCCACAGCATCGTCGTATAGCCATAGACCGCGCCTACGGGCTGGCCATGCTGGTTGGTGAGCGGAGGAAGCTGGTGATAGGCGCGGAAGATATAGCCGCTGCCATCGACGAGATAGAGGTGATTCTGGGTCATGGGGGGAGGGGATAGCGGGTAAAGAGCGCCCCCTCCAGCCTTCAGGACCAGTCGCGCGTCAATGCCTCCGCCGTGGCGTCCATCAGGCGCGGCTCCCCGCTGCCGGTCAGCGCGTAGGACATGTCGCCGCGCCGCCAATAGGCGACCGATTCCGCGCCTTCCTGCACCGCGTCGGGGCGTTCGGGCGCGCGGCTGCGATCGCGCAGCGCAAAGAGCGAGAAATTCTGCCCGCCCTCTGTCTTGACCGCGATCACCAGCGCCGGACCGCGCTCGGTGGGAAAAAGCTGAACGTCGGTCACGCGCCAGTCGTCCGGGAGATGCGGCATGGCGATGCGCGTATTGGACGCGATTTCGCGGGCATCATATTTGGGTGTTTCGACCTGCGACACCATGGCCGCGCGCATCATGGCGATGCGGTGGGAGTTGACGGCATAGTCGACATAGTCGGGCGGGCCGGAGGGGCGCAGGAAAACCAGTGCCAGCCCGGCCGCTGCCGCCAGCGGGGCCACCAGAGGCAGGGTACGGCGCCAGCGTGGCTTGGCCGGGGTGGCCTGCAACCGGGCGGCAGCGTCACGCACGGCTTGCGGCGCGGTGCTGGGACGGGGCGCCATCAGCCTTAGCGCGCTGCGGGTGGACAGGTCGGCCATGACCTGCGCGGCCTGATCGGGGTGGCGCGACAGGTGCGTTTCCACCACGAAACGGCGGGGCAGGTCCAACTGGTCGTCGACATAGGCGTCGATCTCCACCGCGTTCACGTTATTGGTCATCATGTCCTCCCACCAGCCGCAGATGCGGATGGACTTTCCCCATTTGCCCTTCGCGCAGTGCGGCGCGTGCGCGCGATAGCCGCGACATCACCGTGCCGATCGGTACGCCCAATATGTCTGCCGCCTGCTGATAGCTCATCCCCTCGATCGCGGTCAGGTGCAGCGCCGCGCGTTGGGCGTCGGGCAGGGCGGCGAAACCCTGTGCGATTTCCGCTAGCCGCACATGCTCTTCCTGTTGAGGATCGACGCTGGACAACAGGGTTTCTGCAAATCGGTCGTTGCGCCGCGTTTCGGCGGCCTGACGTCGCTTGTCCGAGACGAAGACATTGTGGACGATCGCCAGCAGCCAGCGGGTGCGGCTGCGTTCCGGCTGATAGGTCGCCTTGCGCTCGATCGCGCGGAGCAGCGCGTCCTGCACGACGTCGTCGGCATCCACATCGTCACGGGCGAGCGAACGGGCATAGCGGCGCATCGCCAGCAGATCGGCCTCCATGTCGTGCGCATCGTCCATCGGCGGCTTATCCAGTGCCCGCGCGGGCGGAGCAAGCGGCGATCATGGGCGCCTGCCGATCGACCGGAACGGGGATGCCGAGCAGGCCGGCATAAGCGCGCACGACCGATTGCAATACATCGTCCCAGCGGTGCCGGCTGGCGGCGTCCGCTGCCGCCTGGCGCATAGTCGCCAGCCGAGCCGGAGCGCCGATCAGCATCGTCGCAGCATCGGCATAGGCGTCCGCGTCGGTAGCCGGCAGCAACAGCCCTGTGCGGCCTGCATCGATCAGGCTGGCGGCGCTGGGCACATCGGCGGACAGTACGGCTAGGCCAGACGCCATGGCTTCCAGATTGACGTTGCCAAACGCTTCGGTGACGCTGGGGTTGATGAGCAGGTCTGCACTCGCCACCGCGCGGCCAAGGTCGGCGCCGCTCAGATGACCCATGAAATTGGCGTTGGGCAGGCGCTGGGCCAACCAGGAGCGGGCCGGGCCTTCGCCGACGATGAGTGGGCGCACGTCATGCCCGCGTGCGCGGATCGCCGCGATGCTGTCGGCAAAAACCCCCAGCCCCTTTTCCAGCACCAGCCGGCCGAAGAAAAGCGGCACCACATCCTGATCCGTATAGCCGAGCGCGGCGCGTAGGGCAGGGTCGCGCAGTGTTGGTGCGAACTGGGTCGGGTCTATGCCACGTCCCCAGACGGAAACCCGCGCGGTACCATGGCGTGCTGCCATCTCGTCCCGGATGGGTGGGGTGGGCGCCAAAATGCAGTCGGCGTCGCCGTAGAAACGGTCGAGATAACGTTCCATCGTGCCGCGAAGGAAGCCGAGGCGATAATAATCAAGATAGGTTTCGAAGCGGGTGTGCAGGCTGGCGACGACCGGGATGCCGCACGCCCGCGCATGTTTCTGCGCCTGTCGGCCGAGCAGGTCGGGGGCGGAGAGGTGGACGATGTCTGGCGCAAAAGCGTCAAGATCGCGACGTACCCCGCGCGTCAGGCCGATGGCCAGGCGATATTCGGGGCGGCCGGGCAGGCTGAGCGAGGGTACCGAACGGACCTCACCCACCGAGGCAAAGGCGGGTTGCGGGGCGGTGGGCGAGTAAATCCGGACCTGCGCGCCGATCCGGTGCAACAGATGATCGACCAACCGATTGAGCGCGCGGTTCGCGCCATCGCGCACACAGTCATAATTGCCGGAAAAAAGCGCGATGCGGATGGGACGGGTGCGGTGCGCATCCGGGCGGATGGGCACGACGGTGGAACGGGTCGGGGCAGGGAAGATGGCATTCATGCCCGGCATACGCCTGCCGGCCGGTGATTATTCCATCAGATATGGTTGTGACAGCCTCTTCTTACGACGGCGCGCGGGAACGCGATTATGTCCGGTCGGTTTCCTGCTATGTCATCGGCAACAAGAGGGGGAATGGGATGAAGCGGATGTGGATGCTGCTGATCGCGCTGATGCCGGTAGCGGCGATGGCGCAGGCGGAAGAGCCGCGCGACCTGTGCACTGACCGGCCGGGGCTGGGCACGCCGGCCTGTACGGTCGACAAGGGGCGGGTCGTGGTCGAAGTGGGGCTGGGCGACTGGACGCGGGAGCAGGATGGGCAAAGTCGCACCGACACGCTTCAGACCGGCGACATGCTGGTGCGGCTGGGTCTGGCCGATCATCTGGAGGCGCAGGTCGGATGGACCGCCTTTGGCCATGTGCGCACGCGCGACAGGATGAGTGGAGCGGTGGACAGCGATAGCGGCGTCGGGGATGTGCGGGTGGCGCTGCGTCGGAACCTGAGCAACCCGGATAGGTCGGGCTTTTCGGTGGCGGTGATGCCTTATGCGTCCTTGCCGGCGGGGGGATCGGCCATCGGCGATGGCGATTGGGGGGCTGGGCTGTTGCTGCCGGTGAGTGTCGACATCGGGCATGGCCTGTCGCTGGAGCTGGTGCCGGAGATCGACGCGGCGGTCGATGAGGACCGGTCCGGGCGGCATGTCGCCTATGGCAGCGTCGCCGGACTGGGCTTCGACCTGAGCGACAAGCTTTCCGGCACGATCGAAGCCTCGCTGATGCGGGACGACGATCCGGCCGGCCATGCTACCGAGGCATTGGCCGGCCTGTCCTTCGGCTGGCAACCCAGCGACGACATGCAGTTCGACATTGGCGTCAATGCCGGGCTGAATGCGGACAGCCCGGACGGGGAAGTCTATTTCGGCGTCGTGCGCCGCTTCTGATTTAGCGCGGTTCGTGGTTGGCCACGACCGCCTTGGCCACGGCCTGCATCAGCGCCCAGCGTTCGGGGATGCCGACCGTGGTCGATCCGATCATGACCGCCACGGCATAGCTGGTGCCGTCCGGCGCGGTCATGATACCGATATCGTTGAAGCCGGTGGAGCGGGGCGGCAGATCCTGACCGGTGCCGGTCTTGTGCAGATAGGACCAGCCCGGCGGGACGCCGCCCTTGATCCGTTGCGGCCCGGTCTTGGCTTCCGACATGATCGAGAGGAGCAGGCGCGAGGAGGCGGGCGACAGCATGTCATTCTGCTTCAACTTCGCCAAGGCCTGCACGATCGAGGAGGGCGCCGCGCCGTCGGGCGGGCTGGCGAGATAATTGTCGAGCGCCTTTTGTCGCACCGCCATCGGCAGTTTCGCGCGGGCGGCGTAGAAATTGCGACCGATCGCATAATCCTGTCGCCAGTCCAGGCCTGCGGTGGCCGATTGCAGCAGCCGTTCGCCCGGACCGAAGCGGATATCCTTGATCATCCGTCGCGCCAGGAAACCGCGCACAGCCTCCGGTCCGCCCACGGCGCGCAGTAGCGTATCGTTGGCGGTATTGTCGCTCTGCGTCATCGCGCGGCGCATCAGGTCGGAATAGCTGGTCGTCCAGCCGCCATTTTGCGCCACCAGCGCAGCGGTCGGCTGGTGAAACAGGGTCAGGTCGTTGCGGGTGATGGTGGTCGTGTCGGTGATGCGCAGCTTGCCGCGATCCACCGCGTCGAGGAAGGTCATCGACACCCAGAGTTTCGACACGCTCTGCTGCGGGAAAAGCGAGGTGCCGTTCCATGCCACGGTCCAGTCCGCACCGATGCGGCGGACGGCGATGCCGACCTTGCCCCGGAAACTCTGACCAAGGTTGCGCACGACGCTGACCAGCGCGGGGGGCGGTGTCTCATTCTGGTCGATGTCGCGATAGGGCAAAGGCGGATTGGCGACGGGGCGGATCGGCCATGTATTGGTGGTCGGCTGTGGCCGGCCGGGGATCGGCTTTTGCGGTATGGCGGCCGCCGCCTGCGCACGGGGCGGCTCGGGTGCGCTTACACAGGCGGACAATGCCGCAACCAACAGGACCAGACGCGCCGAAGCCGCCCGGTTTTCATTCGATCTCATTAGCGTCCCCGCACTCTCTCAATGCACAATAGGGGCGGTCCGCCGATCGTCCGGCAAGACCCATGCGACGAATGATTCCACAAATGCGATGTAAGGAGGATGAACGATGCAACCGTCTGATGTGGAGCAAGATCATTCCGTTGCGGCGTCATTCTGTTGCGGTTCAGGGGCGGGCGGGCAATAGCGGGCATATGACGACGAACGGACTGGATAGGCGGGCGCTGCTGCTGGGCGCCATGGCGGCGGGCATGGTGGCGCAGGGCGGCACGGCATGGGCGGCGCCCTTCGTTTCGCGGCGCATCGCCATGAATGTGCGTGGCGCGGGGCGTGACGTGATCCTGATTTCCGGCCTCGCCAGTGGCCCCGGCATCTGGAACGGGGTGCTGGGCGGGGTGCCGGGCTATCGCTATCATCTGGTGCATGTGCGCGGCTTTGCCGGGCTGGCGCCGGAGGGCAATGCGAGCGGTGCGCTGCTTCAGCCGATAGCGGACGAGATCGCCCGCTATGTCACCGCCGCCGGCCTCAAGCGCCCGGCGATCGTCGGGCACAGCATGGGCGGTACGCTGGCCATGTTGCTGGGCCTGAAAGGGTTGGCGAGCCGGGTGATGGTGGTGGACATGCTGCCGGCCGGCGCGGCGATGGTCGGCGGAACGGCCAGCGGCATGGGCTATCTGGCCGATCAGTTGAGCGGTTATTTTACCGGGACGCAGGCGGGGCGCCGCTATCTGGCGCAGATCGTCGCGCAGGCGCCGGGGGCCAAGGGCAGCGACCCCGATGTCATCGCCAATGCGCTGCGCGACCTGGCCAATACCGATCTTGGACCGCAACTGTCGCGGCTGACCGCACCGCTGGAGGTGGTCTATGCGGTGGGCAGCGATGCGCAGCAGGCGGCGTCGATCACACGCAGTTTCCAGAGCGCCTATGCGGGCAAGAAGAGCGCTTTGCTGAAGCCGCTGGGGCCGAGCGGCCATATGGTGATGGCCGATCAGCCCGCCCGCTTCAACGCGCTGCTCAAGGATTTTCTGACGGTTTGACACGGATCAAACCATGGCGGCGAGAGGGCGAGTAGGAAAGCATTTCCGCAAGCGCTTCCAGCGCGTCCCTCCCCAACCTCATGGCGCGGCGTCCCCCCGGACGGACGCGCCATTTTTTATGGCGCCAACACCGTGTCGACCGCGTCCGGCAACGTGTCGGGATAGTCTAGCGTGTAATGGAGTCCCCGGCTTTCCTTGCGGTGGAGGGCGGAGCGGACCACCAGACGCGCGACTTCCAGCAGGTTGCGCAGTTCGATGAGGTCGGGCGTGACGCGGAAATTGCCGTAATATTCATCGACTTCCTTAGAGAGCAGGTCGATGCGGTGCTGGGCGCGTTCCAGCCGCTTGGTGGTGCGGACGATGCCGACATAGTCCCACATGAAGCGACGGATTTCCTTCCAGTTGTGCTGGACGATGACTTCTTCGTCGCCATTGGTGACGCGGCTTTCGTCCCATGGCCGGATCGGCGGCGGGGCGGGGAGGTCGTCCCAGTTGGCGCGGATATGCTTGGCCGCAGCCTCGCCGAAGACGAAACATTCGAGCAGAGAATTGGAAGCCAGGCGATTGGCGCCGTGCAGGCCACTTTCGCTGACTTCGCCGGCGGCATAGAGGCCGGGCAGGTCAGTGCGGCCGTCCAGATCGATCACCACGCCGCCGCAGGTATAATGTTGCGCCGGGACGACCGGGATCGGCTCCTTCGTGATGTCGATGTCCAGGTCCAGCAGCCGGGCGTAGATGGTCGGGAAATGATGCCGCACGAAGGCGGGGTCTTTGTGGCTGATGTCCAGATGGACATAGTCGAGGCCCAGCCGCTTGATTTCATGGTCGATTGCGCGGGCCACGATATCGCGCGGGGCCAGTTCCTCTCGCGGGTCGAAGCGGGGCATGAACCGCTCGCCGCCGCCCGGCACGCCGGGGGGAAGCTTCAGATGGCCGCCTTCGCCGCGCACCGCTTCTGTAATCAGGAAATTCTTGATCTCCAGATTGTAGAGGCAGGTCGGGTGAAACTGGTTCATTTCCATGTTCGACACGCGGCAGCCTGCGCGCCAGGCCATGGCGATGCCGTCGCCAGTCGCGCCGCGCGGGGCGGTAGAAAAGAGATAGGTGCGGCCCGCGCCGCCGGTGCAGAGGATCGTCGCGCGGCCCAGCAGCGCGTCGACATGGCCGGTGCGGCGGTTGAAGGCATAGACGCCCCAGACATGGCCGTCGCCCGAATAGCGTTCCCCATGGCGGGAGGTGATGAGGTCGATGGCGACCATATCCTCCATCAGGGTGATGTTGGGGTTGGCGCGGGCGGCCTTGAGCAGCGCGACCTGCACCGCATGGCCTGTGGCGTCGTCGACATGGACGATGCGACGGTGGCTGTGGCCGCCTTCGCGAGTCAGATCCCAACGCTTGCCGAAGGCTTCGCCGCCATTGAAGGGCACGCCGAGGTCGGCGAGCCGCTCGATCGCGGCGGGGGCTTCGGAGACGACGAACTGGACCGTTTCCCGATCGTTGAGGCCGGCGCCTGCGACCATCGTATCTTCGACATGTGCCTCGAAACTGTCACCCGCGTCGAGTACGGCGGCAATGCCGCCCTGCGCCCAGTTGGTGGAGCCACCGTCCAGCGCGCCCTTGGCCAGCACCAGCACCTTGCGATCCTGCGCCAGGTTGATGGCGGCCGTCAGCCCCGCCGCGCCGGAACCGATGATGATGACGTCATGGGTGATGGTGGGCATAGGCTTCTCGATTATCCGGGTCTGTTCCCTATCCCGTTCGGTTCGAGCTTGTCGAGAACTCTGGCGCCAGGGTTCTCGACAAGCTCGAACCGAACGGAGGTGGTTAGGCCGCTGCAGTCAGGTTGAGGAAGACATCCTCCAGGTCGGGGTCGCGCGTCACGACGTCGACGATGGCGAGGCCGCTGGCCTGTACCGCGCTCAGCACCTGGCCGGCATTGGCGCGGTCTTTCATATAGGTGATGGTCAGCGTGCGGTCGCCGGACAGTTCGACTTTTTCAAAGCAAGGCGCGTCGGGAGCCACCGTCAGGTCGCGGTCCACCGTCACCTGCACGACCTTTTCCTGCGCCATGGCCAGGAGTTCGCGGGTCGGCTTGTCGGTGATGACCTTGCCATGGTTGATGATGCCGATGCGGTCGCACAATTCTTCGGCTTCCTCCAGATAATGGGTCGTCAGCACGATGGTGACGCCCAGCGCGTTCAATTCGCGGACATAGGCCCAGAGTTGCTGGCGCAGCTGCACGTCGACGCCGGCCGTGGGTTCGTCCAGCACCAGGATCGGCGGGCTATGCACCATCGCCTTGGCCACCAGCAGGCGGCGCTTCATGCCGCCCGATAGCGTGCGGGCATAGGCATGGGCCTTGTCGTCCAGATGGACGGCGCGCAGCAATTCCATCGTGCGACGGCGATCCTTGGCCACGCCGTAGAAGCCCGCCTGATTCTCCAGCGTTTCGAACGGCGTGAAGAAGGGGTCGAAGACGATTTCCTGCGGCACGATGCCGATCGAGTTCTTGGCGTTGCGGGGGTGCGCGTCGATGTCGAAGCCCCAGATGCTGACGTCGCCCTCGCTCTTGTTCACCATGCCGGCCAGGATGTTGATCGTGGTCGATTTGCCCGCGCCATTGGGGCCGAGCAGACCGTATATCTGGCCGCGCGGGATGGACAGGTTGATCCCGTCGAGCGCGCGCTTGCCGCCCTTATAGACTTTGGTGAGGTTGCGGATCTCGATCGCGGCGGGGGCGGGGCTGTCGGTCATGCTTGCTCTATGGGGATCGGCAGCGGGGAAGGGAAGGGGCGGATTGGCGCAGAGCGACGCGACAAGCGAAGTTCACACCGTTGCAGGGGGTGCAAGAAGGCGTTTTGGGGCAATTGCGACGGGTGGGCGACGGCAAGGCGACATCCGCGCGACGGTGACGCGACATTCGCGCGCCTGTTCTGCGCCGCCGACGCGACAGGCAGGCGACCGGATCGCGGCCGGGGGGCGACATGGTCAACGGCGGGGTGTCGGGCGGCGGGCCGGTTCCGGGGCGAAGGGATCGGCCATGCGCGCGGCGTGCAGCGCCATGGCATTGGCCCAGCTGCGATCGAACGCACTGCCGGAGAGGCGCGCGCGCAGCCGATGCGCGCTGGAGCGGGACATGCCCGCCACCTGCGCGGCGCGGTGGACGCTGCCATATTCGAGCAGCGCGGCGAGGAAGAGCCGCTGTTTCGTGGGTGTCCAGCGAGCGCGCGGGGCGCGGCGGGCAGGGACGGGCGGATGGGGATGAAGGGTCTGGTCCATCCGACAGGATGGATCAGAAAAGCCGCGAGTAGGAAAGGGGATTGGGTAGCCGGTGGCCACATTCAAAACCAGTCAGATATACCTATTTTTTCAAATGGTGTGCGTCATATTCAGTTTCACAACAGGAGGCATGAATGACCCTAGCTGATCAAATTGAAGATATTGTGGGTCGGCGAACCGACATGACTGAGGCAATGCTGGCTGAAGCGTTATTTGGATCCGCCGGTTATCAGCAGCGCGTTAACTCAACATGCAGGCGTATGATCAAAGAAGGACGCCTCAAACGAAGCGGAAGGGGGGGCGCAACTGATCCGTTCACTTACAGCTTGGCCCTGTAACGTTGCGGGCTAGGCTAGGTGAATATGGATTAAAATTCGTCCGCGATGTCCATCAGGCCGAGCAGTTTCTTGGGCGCGATCTGGCGCCAGCTGGCGCGCAGGCGGTCGGCGATATGGTCCCAGTCCGTGTCGCCCAGGTCCAGGCGGATGCCGACCCAGTCGGTGCCGAAATAGGCCGGGCGATAATAGCGTTCCGGATCGGCCTCCATCAGGGTCGCCTGTTCTTCCGGGGCGGTGGTCTTGACGAGAATGGCGATGATGCCGTCGCCATGATGGTCGCGGGTGCAATAGGCGAATTTCTTGCCCTTCACGATGCCGAAGCAGGGCATGCCGTGCGAGACGATCTCGTCCGCCTGCGGCAGGGCGAGGGCGGCCTCGCGCACCTTGTTCAGCAGCCAGTCGGGTTGCCGCTCGCGGGTGACGAAATCGGAGAGCGTGCGCGAATAGAGCTGATGCTCGGCGATGAGGATGCGGGCGGCGAGGCTGTCGGGCGTGTCGCCCGGCTGGATCGCCACCGGGGTCTGGGCCAGGACCGGGCCGTCGTCCAGATCGGCGGTGACGATATGGACCGAGCAGCCGGCATGGCTGTCGCCCGCGTCGATCGCGCGCTGATGCGTGTCTAGGCCCTTATATTTGGGCAGCAGGCTGGGGTGGATGTTGAGCATCCGATTGTCCCAGCCGGCAACGAATTCGGGCGAGAGCAGGCGCATATAGCCGGCGAGCGCGACATAATGGGCGCCGGCTTGCCGCAACTGTGCGTCGATGATCCGGTCGAATTCGGCGCGTTTGAGGCCTTTGTGGCTCTGGCCGAAGGTTGCGATGCCCTCTGCGGCGGCGAGGGTGAGGCCGGGGGCTTCAGGATCGTTGGCGGCGACCAGCACGATCTCATAGGGGCAATCGGCAGCCTTCGCTGCGTAGAGCAGGGCCGCCATGTTGGAGCCGCGGCCGGAAATCAGGACGCCGACTTTTGCTTTGGCCATTTCAAAACTCCGTTCGGTTCGAGAATCCTGAGCTTGTCCAGGGGCGAGAGCCCTTGCGCGCCGTTCTCGACAAGCTCGAACCGAACGGAGGTTGTGTAATTGTCAGCCCAGATGCGTGGCGGACCAGTCGGCCTTGGCGCTCCAGGTTTCGGTGCTGCCCTTGACGGTGCAGCCCTTGTCGCCTTCGCCGATCGCGCCGATGCGGAAGACGGTTTCGCCCGCATCCTCCAGCGATTTCGTCACGGCGGCGACATGGGCTTCGTCCACGGCCAGCACCATGCCGATGCCGCAGTTGAAGGTGCGCGCCATTTCTTCCGGCTCGATATGGCCCTGCGCCTGAAGGAAGGCCATCAGGCGCGGCTGTTCCCAAGCGTCGGCATCGACCGTGGCGTGGGCGCCCTCGGGCAGGACGCGCGGGATATTTTCCAGCAGGCCGCCGCCGGTGATGTGGGCCAGCGCATTGATCATGCCGGCGCGGACGAGGGGCAGCAGGCTCTTCACGTAAATCTTCGTGGGCGCCATCAGCGCGTCGATCAGCAGCACTTCATTGTCGAAGATGGCCGGGCGGTCGAGTTTCCAGCCCTTGTCGGCGGCCAGGCGGCGGACCAGCGAGAAGCCGTTCGAATGCACGCCCGAGGAGGCGAGGCCTATCAGCACGTCGCCGGTCTTTACCCGGTTGCCGGTCAGCGCCTTGGACCGTTCCACCGCGCCGACGCAGAAGCCGGCCAGATCATAGTCGCCCGGACCATACATGCCCGGCATTTCGGCGGTTTCGCCACCGATCAGCGCGCAGCCGGCCATGCGGCAGCCCTCTGCGATGCCGGCGATGACGCGCTCGGCGACGCCGCTCTCCAGCTTGCCGGTGGCATAATAGTCGAGGAAGAAGAGCGGCTCGGCGCCCTGGACGATGAGGTCGTTGGCGCACATGGCGACCAGGTCGATGCCCACGCCGTCATGGCGATCATGATCGATCGCCAGCTTCAGCTTGGTGCCCACGCCGTCATTGGCCGCGACCAGCAAGGGATCGTCATAGCCGGCGGCCTTCAGGTCGAAGAAGCCGCCAAAGCCGCCCAGTTCTGCATCGGCGCCGGGACGGCGGGTGGCCTTGGCCAACGGGGCGATGGCACGGACGAGGGCGTTGCCCGCGGCGATATCGACGCCAGCCTTGGCGTAGCTGTAGGATTCGTTGTCGCTCATATTTCCGGCCCCTAGAGCAAAGGGGCGGAAAACGGAACCTTCGATGTTGCTGGCATCTGTCCTGACGCCTGCGATCCGAACGGGGAAGGGGCGGGGGGAGTAAAATTTTCTATAGCTGTGCTGCGGCGAAAGGTGGGGATAAGTCGCGCCTTCGCGCTTGGCAGGGCGGGCAATGTTCGCCAAAAGGGCGCCCGTGAGCCTGAGCCAGACCCTTTCCCGCCCGGCAGCCTATGTGCGGCTGCTTTCGCGGCCCGTCCAGATCATCATCGCGATTCTGATCGGCCTGGCCGCGGCCGCCCTGTTCGCGCAGATGGAAGGCGAGCGCGGCGTGCCGCCGATCGCCAGCGGCGGCGATTTCGAAGTGCGCGGCGTCAAGGTCGACGTGCAGGCCAAGGATGCCGACACGGCGCGCTATGCCGGGTGGCGCATGGCGCAGCGGCAGGCATGGCGGATGTTGTGGAGCCGCACCCATGGCGGCGCGGGCGCGCCGGCCCTGTCCGATTCGCAGATCGAGGCGATGGTGTCGGGCATCGAGGTCGAATATGAGCAGAACGGCCCCAACCGCTATGTCGCGACGCTGGGAATCCTGTTCGATCGGGCGCGGACCGGCGCGTTGCTGGGCGTATCGGGCAATGTGATGCGGTCGCCGCCCTTGCTGGTGATTCCGGTGCTGTGGGATGGCGGTTCCGCCGTATCCTATGAGCGGACCAATGAGTGGCAGAAGGCCTGGGCGCGCTATCGCACCGGGGACAGCGCGATCGATTATGTGCGCGTCGCCGGCTCCATCGCCGACCCGATCCTGCTGAACGCCGGGCAGACCGGGCGTCGCGGGCGCTTGTGGTGGCGCGTGCTGCTGGACCAATATGGCGCGGCCGACGTGGTCGTGCCGATCGCGCGGCTGGACCGGGCCTATCCCGGTGGCCCCGTCACCGGTACCTTCACCGCGCGCTATGGTCCTGACGACAGTCTGATCGGCAGCGTCACGCTGCGCGCGTCCAATGACAGCGGCATTCCGCAGATGATGGACGAGGGCGCGCGCCGGATCGACGAGCTGTACATCCGTGCGCTCAATGACGGTCGCCTGCGGCCCGACCCGTCGCTGGTGATCGAGGAGCCGGTCGATCCCGCCGCGCTGGAGATCGAGAATGCGATCGAGGCGCCGGTCGAGGCGCTCGACCTGCCCACCGTTTCGACCGCTGGCGCCAGCTTCATCATCCAGTTCGATACGCCCGATGTCGCGTCGGTCGGATCGGGCGAATCGACTGTACGGTCGATCCCCGGCGTAAGGCTGGCCAATACGAGCAGCCTGGCGCTGGGGGGCACGTCGGTGATGCAGGTCAGCTTCGACGGCACGGCCGACATGCTGCGGGCAGGGTTGCAGGCGCGCGGCTTCAGCGTCGCGGCGTCCGGCAACACGTTGCGGATCACGCGGCGCCAGGCATCCCCGCCGCCGCAATGACCCAGATCAGCCTGCCCTTCGAACGGCATGGGGGATCAAGCGAAAATGATTTCCTGGTCAGCGATGCCAATCGCATCGCCGTCGCCCATCTGGAACGGTGGCGCGAATGGCCGCTGTCGATCAGCGTGCTGACCGGGCCGTCGCAATCCGGCCGAACCATATTGGCCCGCCATTTCGCGCAGATGAGCGGGGGCGAGGTGATCGACGACGCGCAAGCGCGCGACGACCATTTTCTCTTTCATGCCTGGAACGAGGCGCAGACCGCGCACCGGCCGTTGCTGATGATCGGCGATGCGCCGCCGTCCAATTGGGATGTGATGTTGCCCGACCTGCGATCGCGGCTGGCGGCCGCGCCGCATGTCGCGATCGAGGCGCCGGACGAGTTGCTGGCCCGTGCGCTCATTTGCCGAGCCTTCGATCTGGCGGGGGCGAGCTATGCGCCCGATGTGGCCGACTGGCTGCTGCGCCGGATCGAGCGCCGTTATGATGCGATCGCGCAGGTGACGGGGCTGCTCGATCGCGCCGCATTGTCATCTGGACGCAAGATTTCTGTCGCAATGGCGAAAGAGGCTCTGCAATCCGCAGGCTTTCTGCCTATAGTCCCGTCCGATCCTCCCCCTCCGCAACGCGAGTAATCCGTGGCCGAAGCCGATCCCTCCGCCAGCATGGCGCTGCCCAGCGACCGTTATTTCAACCGTGAGCTGTCCTGGCTGGCGTTCAACCAGAGGGTGTTGGAGGAGGCGATGAACCGCGCCCATCCGCTGCTGGAGCGGTTGCGGTTCCTGTCCATTTCCGGCGCCAATATGGACGAGTTCTTCTCCGTCCGGGTTGCGGGCCTGAAGGGGCAGCAGTTGCAGAATGTCGATCTGCGCTCCGCTGACGGCCTGACCCCCGCGCAGCAGCTGGCGGCGCTCACCGAGGAAAGCACGCGGCTGATGATCGCGCAGCAGAAGGTGTGGGGCGCGGTGCATGACGAGCTGGCGCAGGTGGGGATCGAGGTCATCGGCCCGTCGAGCGAGATGGACGTGGGTTGCGCCCAATGGCTGCGCGAACATTTCCTGACGCAGATCTTCCCGATCCTGACGCCGCAGGCGCTGGACCCGGCCCATCCCTTCCCCTTCATCCCCAATCAGGGGCTGTCGATCATCTTCGACCTGGAACGACTGTCGGACAAGCAGCCGATTCGCGAGCTGGTGATGATCCCGCCGTCGCTGGCGCGGTTCGTGCGCATTCCGGGCGATCCCGCGCGCTACATGGCATTAGAAGCGGTGATCCGTCGCTTCTCGGCTGATCTGTTCCCCGGCTATCGCGTGCGCAACAGCGGCGTGTTCCGCATCATCCGCGACAGCGACATCGAGATCGAGGAAGAGGCCGAGGATCTGGTCCGCCATTTCCGCAGCGCGATCAAACGGCGCCGGCGCGGCCGGGTGATCCGCATGGAAATAGAGGAGCGCATCCCCGAGCCGGTCGAGGAGATGTTGCAGGACATGCTCCAGGGCCATGAGGCCGTGGTGGTCGAGGTGGAAGGTTTCGTCGGCATCGGCGACCTCAACGGGATCGTGGACGCCGACCGGCCCGACCTGAAGTTCGAGCCTTATGTGCCGCGCTTTCCCGAGCGGATCGCCGAATATGGCAGCGACTGTTTCGCCGCGATCCGGGCGAAGGATATCGTCGTCCATCACCCCTATGAGGCGTTCGACGTCGTCGTATCCTTCCTGAAACAGGCAGCGTCGGACCCCGATGTGGTGGCGATCAAGCAGACTCTGTATCGCGCGGGCAAGCAGTCGGCGATCATCCGCGCGCTGATCGACGCGGCGGAGGCGGGCAAGTCCGTGACCGCCGTGGTCGAGTTGAAGGCGCGGTTCGACGAAGAGCAGAATCTGATGTGGGCCGACGCGCTGGAGCGGGCGGGCGTGCAGGTGGTCTATGGCTTTATCGACTGGAAGACCCATGCGAAGATTTCGATGGTTATCCGGCGCGAGGGCGAGCAGTTTCGCAGCTACTGCCATTTCGGCACGGGCAATTATCACCCGATCACGGCGCGCATCTATACCGATCTGAGCTTCTTCACCGCCGATCCGGCCTATAGCCGCGATGCGGCCGCGCTGTTCAATTACATCACCGGCTATGTCGAGCCCAAGACGCTGGAAAAGCTGGTGATGAGCCCGCGCGACCTGCGCAATACGCTGAGCGGCCTGATCGATGCGGAAATCGAGCATGCGCGGGCCGGGCGACCGGGGACGATCTGGGCCAAGATGAATAGCCTGGTCGATCCGGCGATGATCGAGAAACTCTATGCGGCGAGCAATGCGGGGGTGCAGGTCGACCTCATCATCCGGGGCATATGCTGCCTGCGGCCGGGCGTGCCGGGCATGTCTGAGAATATCCGCGTGAAATCGATCGTCGGCCGTTTTCTGGAGCATAGCCGCATCGCGGTGTTCGGCAACGGCAAGACGCTGCCCAATAATGGCGCGAAGGTCTTCATCAGTTCGGCCGACTGGATGCAGCGCAATTTCGACCGGCGGGTCGAATTCATGGCGCCGATCGAAAACTCCACAGTGCATGACCAGATTTTGGACCAGGTGATGGTCGCCAATCTGATCGACACCGAACAAAGCTGGTCGCTGGATAGCGATGGCCATTACACGCGGCTGGAGCCGGGCGACAAGCCGTTCAACCTGCACCGATATTTCATGACCAACCCGTCGCTGTCCGGGCGCGGGGCGGCGTTCGATACGGAATCGGTGCCGACGCTGCGCCTGCGGGGCCTGACTGCATGAATTCGATGCTGAGCCGCGTGCGCGCCGTCGCCGAGAGCATGGCGACATCGCCCGAGCCGGCCCATGCCCGCACCGCCATCATCGACATCGGGTCGAACAGCGTGCGTCTGGTGGTTTACGACGGGCCGCGCCGCATCCCCTTCATCCTGTTCAATGAAAAGGTGATGGCGGGGCTGGGCGCGTCGCTTGCCAAGACCGGCGCGATCGAACCGGAAGCGATGGATCGCGGACTGCGCGCCGTGGGGCGTTTCGCCCATCTGTGCCGGGCGATGAAGGTCACGGAAATACGCTGCGTCGCCACGGCGGCGGTGCGGGATGCGACCAATGGCGGGGAATTTATCGCCCGCGCCAAGGAGATGGGCCTGACCGTCGAATTGCTGACCGGCGCGCAAGAAGCGATCGGCGCGGCGATGGGCGTATTGTCCGGCATTCCCGGCGCGGACGGCATCGTCGGGGATCTGGGTGGCGGCAGTCTGGAACTGGCGCGGGTACGAAATGGCGCGGTCGAGCAGACCATATCGCTGCCGCTGGGCGTGCTGCGCCTGCCGCAGATTCGCGCCAAGGGGCCACGCGCGCTGGAGCGGACGGTCGCCAAGATGCTGGAGAAGGCAGGCTGGGCCGTGGAGCCGGACCTGCCTTTCTATCTGGTCGGGGGGTCGTGGCGCGCGCTGGCGCGGTTCGACATGCAGCTGACCAGCTTTCCCCTGCCGGTCGTCCATCAATATGAGATGAGCGCGGCGCGGGCCGAGCAGCTGACCCGGATCGTCAGCCATGTCGACCGCACCCGGTTGAAACAGATACCGGCGATGACCGGATCGCGCGTGCCGACATTGCCGGATGCGACGGCGCTGCTGTCCATCGTGGTGCGGCAGTTGAAGTCGAGCCGGATGATCGTGTCGGCCTATGGCCTGCGCGAAGGGCTGCTGTACGAGGCGTTGCCGGAGGATATCCGCGCGCATGATCCGCTGCTGGTCGCGGCCGAGGCGGAAGGGGAGGCGCAGGCGCGCTTTCGCGGCCATGGCGACCGGATCGACCGCTGGATCGCGCCGCTGTTTCCCGACGACGATGCCGTTGCCCGGCGTATCCGCCGCGCCGCCTGTCTGCTGGCTGACGTCAGTTGGCGCGCCAACCCGGATTTTCGGGCGGAGCGGGGCGTGGAGATTGCGCTGCACAGCAATTGGGTGGGCATCACCGCGACCGAGCGGGTGATGCTGGGGCAGGCATTGCACAGCCATTTCGGCGGCGGGGTGGCTCCGCCGGCAGGGCTGGACCATGTCGCCACGCCCGATGTCCTGCGACGCGGGGCGCTGTGGGGGCTGGCGATCCGATTGGCGCAGCGATTGTCGGGTGGAGTCGAAGGGCCGCTCGCCGTGTCGCATCTGGAACTGAAGGGTGAACGGATCGACCTGCATCTGCGCGATGGCGATGCCGATCTCTATGGTGAAGCGGTCGAGCGGCGGTTGCGCAATCTGGCGCAGGCGATGGGACTGAAATATCAGCTGTTGAGCGCGCAGGCGTAAAAGGCCGGGGCGACCCGCAGGCCGCCCCGTTTCCGGTCACTTCTTTTTTGCGTCCACCAGTTCCTTCGTCAGGAAGGCGTGGAGCAGGGCGGCGCGCACGGCGTCTTCGGCATGGTCGGCGCCGACCGAATGGCCGCCTTCCCGATATTCATGATAATAGACGGTGCTGCCGGTGCCCATCAGTTTTGCCGCCATCTTGCGGGCGTGGCCGGGATGGACCCGGTCGTCCTTGGTCGACAGGTAGAAGAAGGCGGGCGGATAATGCACGCCGGTCTTCACATTCTGATAGGGCGACCATTTGGAGAGAAAGGCCCAGTCGGAAGGTTTGTCCGGATCACCGAACTCCGCGACCCAGGAGGCGCCGGCCGAGAGGTGCGAATAGCGTTTCATATCCTCCAGCGGCGATCCGGCGATGACGGCGCCATAAAGGTCCGGGCGCTGCGTCATCGCCGCGCCGACCAATACGCCGCCATTGGACCGGCCGGAAATGCCGATACGCCCCTTCATCGACACGCCGGTCTTCACCAGATCCTCCGCCACGGCGGCAAGATCGTCGAAGGCGTTCTGGCGCTTTTCGCGCAGCGCGGCCTGATGCCAGGTCGGGCCATATTCGCCGCCACCCCGGATGTTGGCGAGGACATAGGCATTGCCATCCTCCACCCAGAACAGGCCGAGCGGCCCGGCGCGATAGGGTTCGGTGGTGAGATAGGCGGGCGTCTGCGCCGCGCGGAAGCCGCCATAGGCATGGATGAAGGCGGGGACCGGGCCCTTCACCCCCTTCTTGCGGGCGAGGAAATAGGGGATGCGGGTGCCGTCTTTCGACGTGGCGAAACGCTGTTCGACGGTGAACTGGCTGGCGTCGAAGCGGGCGGGCAATTGCTGCACGGTGCGGGCCGGGCCGGATGCGCCGGCCGCCATCAGGCTGGGCGGGGTCAACATCCCTTCGAACGAGGCGAATACCATGTCCTGACTGTCGGCCGTGCCGACCAGATGGACCGTCGCCTTGTCGGCGAGCGGGACCGGGCGGCTGGTCCAGCGGCCGGTCGCAGCGTCGCGGGTCATGGCGAGCAGTGCGCCCGATACATTGTCCAACTGCTTGACCCAGAGGATATGGTCGGTGGCGCGCACTTCCTCCACCACGGTCGTCGCGGTGGGTTTGAGCACGAGTTGCGGGGCGCCGGCCTTGCCCGCCGCGACGTCCGCGATGGGCCAGGAGACGAGCGATCCGGCGGGGATGTCGCCCAGCGGATCGTTCAGCAGCACGATCATCTGGCCGTCGAACAGACCGCGGAAATCGGCAGTTTCGGGAAGGGGCGTGCGGACCAGCTTGCCACCTGTGCCCTCTACATAAAGCTCGCTGGCATAGAAGCTGAGGCCCCGGTCGATGAAGGTCCAGCGGCGGTCGCCATCCTGCTCCGCGCGGGGACGGACGGAAATGTCGGCGGCGACGCCTTCCTTGACCAGCGTGGCGGCCGATAGCGGCGTGCCGCGCTTCCAGCGCTTGACCTGACGGGGATAGCCCGAATCGGTGAGCGTGCCGGCGCCATAATCGGTCGCGACCAGCAGCGTGTCCCGATCCGCCCAGGCGACATTGCTCTTGGCTTCGGGCAGGGCGAAGCCGTCCTTCACGAACTGGCCGGTGGTCAGGTCGAATTCGCGCACGACATCGGCGTCGGTGCCGCCGGGGCTGAGCGAGACGAGGCAGCGGCTATAATCGGGGGCAAGGCAGTCGGCATTGTGCCAGACCCAGCTCTTGCCCTCCGCCTTGCCCAGCGCATCGACGTCGATGATCGTCTTCCAGTTCGGCTTGCCCGCAAGATAGGAGGCGAGGTCGCTGGAGCGCCAGAGGCCGCGCGGATTTTTGGCGTCGCGCCACAGGTTGGTGACGCGGTCGCCCATCACCCGGTCGGGCAGGGCGATCTGGCTTTCATCGTCCAGGATGGCGCGGGCGCGGGCGCGATCCCGTTCGAAGGTCGGCGCGGCGCGCAGCAGCCGGTCGGTCTGCCCATTCCACTGTTCGACCTGGGCGATCGCCTTGGCCCCTTCGATATCCTCCAGCCAGAGGAAGGGATCGTCGGTAGTGGCCGGCGCGGCAGCGATGAGGGCGGGGGTGGAAGCGATGGCGATGGCCATGAGGGCGGAGCGAAGCGTCAGCGATTTTTTCATGGGGTGGAGGGATAGGCCAAGCGTCAGGCGGCCGCCAAGGGCAAATCGGACCAGCCGCTTCATCGTGCCGTCCGCCATCTTCCCCCGCCGCATAAATGTCGGTAAGGGCAGCCGATGACTGCTTCGCCCGCGCCCATCAGCCGTTCGCTCTTCGTCTTCTCCATCCTCTATGGCGGCATGGTCTGCATGGCCGGTGTGTTGGGGGTGAAGCAGGTGGCGCTCGGGCCATTGGCGGTGGAGGCGGGGATCTTCGCCTTCCTGTTGCTGGTGATCCTGTCGAGCGCGGTGTCGGAGCTTCACGGGCAAAAGACGGCGACGGCGCTGGTGCGGTTGGGTTTCGTGCCGCTGCTGGTATCGGCGGCGCTGATCCATATCGTCATCGCGCTGCCCCATGATCCGGGCATGTATCCGCCTGCGGTCGACGCCTTCCCGATCGTGGTGGGGCAGGGATCGCGGATGATGCTGGCGGGCCTCATTTCCTATGGCACGTCCCAGACGCTGAACGTCTTCATCTTCTCCAAGCTGGCGCGGGGCGAGGGCAAGCTGGTGTGGCTGCGCGGCATGATCGCCAGCGTCGTATCGCAGATCGTCGATACGCTGCTGTTCATCACCATTTCTTTCCTGGGCGAACGGCCGATCATGGACCTGATGGTCGGGCAGATGATTGCCAAGGTGATCCTGTCGATCATTTTGGTGCCGCCGCTCATCGCGCTGGCGGTATCGTTGGGGCGCAAGCTCGACCGTTAACTTGCGGCGGCGGCCATAAGGCCGTATGCGCGCGCGCATGAACAGCAAGCACGCTCCCGATCCCGCGCTCCTCGCGAAGGCAGAAACCCTTGTCGAGGCGCTGCCCTATATGCAGCGATATGCCGGCAAGACCTTCGTCGTCAAATATGGCGGCCATGCGATGGGCGACCCCGAAGCGGCGCGCGATTTCGCCGAGGATGTCGTGCTGATGAAGGCGGTGGGCATCAATGTCGTCGTCGTCCATGGCGGCGGGCCGCAGATCGGCGCGATGCTCAAGAAGCTGGGCGTCGAATCGCAGTTTATCGGCGGTCTGCGCGTGACCGACGCCGAAACCGCCAAGATCGCCGAAATGGTGCTGGCCGGGTCCATCAACAAGGAAATCGTTGCCTGGATCGCTGGTGCGGGTGGCCGTGCTGTCGGCATTTCGGGCAAGGACGGGGGCCTGGTCCTGTGCGAGAAGGTCGCGGGTAAGCGCGAGGCGGACCCCAATTCGGGGATCGAGCGCAATGTCGACCTGGGCTTCGTCGGCGATCCGGTGGCGGTCGATCGCCGCATTCTGGACACGCTGGCGCAGGCCGGCATCATTCCGGTGGTCGCGCCGGTGGGGATCGGCATCGACGGCCATACCTATAATGTGAATGCGGACACGATGGCGGGTGCGATCGCGGCGGAGCTGAAGGCGTCGCGCTTCTTCCTGCTGACCGATGTGGCGGGCGTGCTGGACAAGCAGGGCCAGTTGCTGAGCGACCTGGACCCGGCCGCGATCGAGATATTGCAGAATGACGGCACGATCAGCGGCGGCATGATCCCCAAGCTGGAAACCTGCGTCCGCGCGGTCGAAGGCGGGGTGGACGCCGCCGTCATCCTGGACGGCCGGGTGCCCCATGCGATGCTGCTGGAAATCTTTACCGATCAGGGTGCCGGTACGCTGGTGCGGAAATAAGGGCTACATATGACGCTGACCGCGCTGATCGTTCCGACCTATATCCAGATGCTGGGTTCGCTGTCGGGCTGGCTGGACAAGGCGCAGGGGCAATTGCCCGCCGCCGACGCCGAGGCGTTGCTGTCGGCGCGGCTGGCGCCCGACATGTATCCGCTGGCGACGCAAATCCGCTTCGCCTGCGTGCAGGCGCATGAGGCGGTGCATCGGTTGCAGGGCAAGGCGTTTCCCGCCTATCTGGACGCGCTATTGAACGAAGGGCGCGATGCGGGGGAGCAGCCTGGATCGATCGCGACGGCGAAGGCGCGGATCGATGAGGCCGTCGCCTTGCTGCAAAGCCTGTCGGGCGATGCGCTGGACGGGGCTGCCGGTACGGCGATCGCGCATGCGCTGCCCAACGGCATCATCCTGGACCTGACCGCGGAAGAATATGCGCGGGACTGGACGCTGTCCCAATTCTATTTCCATGTCATGACCGCTTATGCGATCCTGCGCGCGCAGGGTGTGTCGCTGGGCAAGGCGGACTATGTGGCGCACATGTTCGGCCATATCCGTCCCGGTACGATGCCGACGGGCTGACCTGTCGTTGCTAGAATAAGCGTGCGTCGGATGCTTGTCCCGGCGGCGCCCCACCGCTAGATACAGCGTCACATTCGCGGCAGCGCAGCATGGAAGGCCGGTAGCTTGTTCGAATTTCTCAACGCCTTGAACGGCATCGTCTATATCGTGCTGGAAGCGATCTGGTGGATCATCATCGTACAGGCGGTGCTGAGCTGGCTGATCGTGTTCAACGTGATCAACACCTCCAACGAATATGTCCGCAACGGCCTCTATGCGCTCGATCGGATGACCGAGCCGCTTTACCGCCCGGTGCGCAAGTTCATGCCGGATCTGGGCGCGCTGGATCTGGCGCCGATGGTGGTGCTGCTGGCAATCATCATCCTGCAAGGGCCGGTGCGTGAGAATCTGTTCGCGGCGCTGATGCGGGCGGTGGCCTGAGCGCTGTCTGGCCTGAACGCTGTCTGGAGTGCGGGTGGTGACGACCTGCTGCTGAGCGTCCGGTTGACGCCGGGATCGGCGAAAGAGGCGATTGGCGGCGACTGGACCGATGCGCAGGGCGCGCGGTGGCTGTCCGCTCGCGTACGGGCCGTGCCCGAAAAGGGCCGGGCCAATGATGCGCTGATCGCGTTGCTGGCGAAACGGCTGGATTGGCCGCGCAGCGCGATTTTGCTGGAATCGGGCGATACCAACCGGCTAAAGCGGTTGCGGATTATCGGCGGCGGCGGGGCACAGGCGCGCCTGACCGCCCTTATTGCAACATGGGTAGAACAGACATGACCATCGGCAAGATCATCGACGGCAAGGCCTTTGCCGCAACCCTGCGCGACAAGGTGGCCGACGGCGTCGCCGGCTTCGTCGAGGCGACGGGTCGCAAGCCGGGGCTGGCGGTGGTGTTGGTGGGTGAAGATCCGGCAAGCAGCGTCTATGTCCGGTCCAAGGGCAAGATGACGGTCGCGGCCGGCATGGAAAGCTTCGAATTCAAGCGGCCCGACAGCATCGGCGAAGAGGATCTGCTCGACCTGATCGAGGAGTTGAATCAGGACGAGCGGGTCGACGGCATCTTGGTTCAGCTGCCGCTGCCCAAACATATCGATGAAGCCGCCGTGATCGGGGCGATCGACCCGGCCAAGGATGTCGATGGCTTCCATGTCGTCAATTCGGGGCTGTTGGCGACGGGGCAGGAGGCGCTGGTGCCCTGCACGCCGCTGGGCTGCATCATGCTGTTGAAGGATGAACTGGGCGACCTGTCGGGGCTGGAAGCCGTGGTGGTGGGCCGGTCGAACATCGTCGGCAAGCCGATGGCGCAGCTGTTGCTGGCCGAAAGCGCGACGGTGACGATCGCGCATAGCCGGACCCGCGACCTGGCCAGCGTCGTGCATCGCGCCGACATCGTCGTCGCTGCCGTGGGTCGGGCCGAGATGGTCAAGGGCGAATGGATCAAGCCGGGCGCGACCGTGATCGATGTCGGCATCAACCGCATCGCCGATGGCGAGGATGGCAAGAGCCGGATCGTGGGCGACGTGGCGACGGCCGAAGCGCTGGCCCATGTCCGCGCCATCACCCCGGTGCCGGGCGGCGTCGGGCCGATGACCATCGCCGTGCTGCTGCGCAACACGCTGGTCGCGGCGCATGCGCGCGCTGGCCTGGCCAAGCCGGCGGACCTGTGAAGGCGCGGCGGACGCTGCTGATTTTCGGTGCGGCGATGTTGGTCGCCGCGCCCGTTTCCGCGCGCCCGCCACTGCGCTTCCAGCCCGATCCCAGCAGCGTGATCGCGGCGGAGATCGCCTTCAACCGGCTGGCGCAGGACAAGGGGCAATGGACCGCCTTCGCCCAGACCGCCGCAGACGACGCCGTGATGTTCGTGCCGCAGAAGGTGGTGGCGAAGGATTGGCTGAGGAAGCAGGCCAATCCGGCGGCATCGGTCAGCTGGGCGCCATCCATCGTCTATGTGTCGTGCGGTGGCGATCTGGCCGCCAGCACCGGCAACTGGAAGCGGCCGGACGGATCGGTCGGCTATTTCACGACCATCTGGCGGCGCGACAAGAAGGGGCGCTGGCAATGGATCATGGACCATGGCGACACGCTGAGCGTGGCGCGGGAGGCGCCGGAATTTCTGACCGGCAAAGTCGCGACCTGCAAGCGGTCGGAGAGCGCGCCGATAGCGTCGCCGCCCGCTGGCAAACCCAAGAAGGGCGATGCGCCTCCACCGCCGCCCGACGAGAGCCTGGTCTGGAGCGCCGATGTGGCGACCGACGGCAGCCGCCATGTCAGCGTGCGGATGTGGACGGGCAATGATTATCAAACCGTGATCGACGATAGAGTGAAGGCCGGATCATGATCGAATTGTTCATTTCCGCGTTCATCACGCTGTTCGTGGTGATCGATCCGCCGGGCTGCGCGCCCATCTATGCCAGCCTGACCACGGGCGCCAATGCGGTGCAGCGGCGGGCGATGGCGATCCGGGCCGTCTGCATCGCCGCCGCGATCCTGTTCGTGTTCGCCCTGTGGGGCAAGCAGCTGCTCGGCACGCTGGGCATCGCGCTCGACAGTTTCCGCATCGCGGGCGGCATCATGCTGTTCCTGATCGCGATGGACATGGTGTTCGAGAAGCGGACCGAACGGCGCGAGGACCGGGCGCAGAAGATCGCCGAAACGCCGGAGGTGGAGGATGTCTCCGTGTTCCCGATGGCGATGCCGATGATTGCCGGGCCGGGGTCCATCGCGACGGTCATGCTGCTGATGTCGCGCGCCGATGGCATGGCGCAGCGCATGGTGGTGCTGGGCGCGATGCTGGTGACGTTGTTGCTGATGCTGGGGTCGCTGCTGGCGGCGGGACCGCTGATGGCGCTGCTGGGGCGCAAGATCGAGGCGGTGATTACCCGGCTGCTGGGCGTGCTGCTGGCGGCGCTGGCGGCGCAGTTCGTGATCGACGGGTTGAAGGCGAGTTTTTGAAGCTGGATCTTACACCGTTCGTGCTGAGTAGGGGCTGAGCTTGTCGAAGCCTCGTATCGAAGCATCACGCGCTGGGCATGACCCTTCGATACGCCATTTCGACTTTGCTCAATGGCTACTCAGGACGAACGGATAATTTATTAGACTGATATCGGGTGAAGCTGTCATCCCGCTCTTTGTCGAGATGACAGCTGAGCATTACCCCTTCACATCGGCTTCCGTTACCGGGGCGATCTTGATTTCGACGCGGCGGTTGGCGGCCTTGCCTTCTTCGGTCGCGTTGGATGCGATCGGCTGCGTCTCGCCAAAGCCGCGGGTGCCGATGCGGGCGGACTGGACGCCCTTGCTCACAAGATAGGTGGCGACCGACTGGGCGCGGCGTTCGGACAGGGTCTGGTTATAGGCGTCCGCGCCATCGCTGTCGGTATGGCCGTACACGTCGATATAGGTTTTGGGATATTGCGACAGGACCGAGGCGACGTCGTTCAGCGTCGGCTGGAATTGCGGCTGAACATCCGACTTGTTGTAGGCGAAGGTGATGCCCGAGGGCATGCGCAGCAGCAGATTGTCGCCGTCGCGAATCACGTCCACGCCGCTGCCGGCAGTTTCTTCGCGCAGCTTGCGTTCCTGGGCGTCCATATAGGCGCCGATGCCGGCGCCAGCGACCGCGCCGATGCCCGCGCCCAGAATCTTCTCCGTACGGTCGTTGCGACCGCCGACCAGATCGCCCAGCAGATAGCCGCCCAGCGCGCCGCCGATGCCGCCGATCGCCGCCTTCGATATGCTGCGCTGACCGGTTTCGGGGTCGGTGGTGCAGGCGGTGGTGGCGAGCATGGCGGCAAGGCCTGCGGCGCCGATGATGCGGTGAGAAATCCTCATGGTCCTGTTCCCTTGTCTTTTCGTCCGTTCGGGGCCGAATCTAACCCTTAATGGCCGAACGAAAGCGTTTGTTCCACATGCGAACTGAACCGATGATGATGGCGATGTTGTGAAATTGAAAGAATAGCGGTTATAGGAGGTAGTTGACCACCATGGCCACGATCCCCCCCCTCAATCCGACGCCCTTCCCCTGGGCAGACCTTGTCATCATCCTGGCGCTTGTTGCGCTCAATGGTGTCTTTGCCATGTCCGAACTGGCCATCGTATCGGCGCGCAAGCCGCGCTTGCAGGCGATGGAGAAGGCGGGGCGCAGCGGGGCGAAGGCTGCGCTGGCGCTGGCGGCCGATCCGGGGCGGTTCCTGTCCACGGTGCAGATCGGCATCACCCTGATCGGCATCGGCACGGGCGCCTATTCGGGTGCCAGCCTGGGCGGGCCGGTGGGCGAACGCATGCAGATGCTGGGCCTGGCGCCCAATCTGGCGGAAAATGCCGGTTTCGCGCTGGTGATCGGCCTGACCACCTATGCGTCGCTAATCGTGGGCGAATTGGTGCCCAAGCAGTTCGCGCTGCGGGCGCCGGAGCCGATCGCGGTGCTGGTCGCCGTGCCGATGCAATGGCTGGCGAAGCTGACCGCCCCGATCGTGTGGATATTGGACGGGTCGAGCAGCCTGATCTTCAAGCTGTTGCGACTGGATCGCGAATCGGAAAGCCATGTCACCGCCGAGGAGCTGCACCTGATCGTCGCCGAGGCGAGCAAGTCCGGCGTGATCGAGGAAAGCGAGCGGGCGATCATTTCGGGCGTCGTGCGGCTGGCCGACCGACCGGTGCGCGAGGTGATGACGCAGCGCATGGATGTCGACTGGATCGATATCGCCGCCGACGAAGCCACCATCCGCAGCCGCTTGCTGGAAACGCCGCACACCCGCCTGCCGGTGGGGCGCGGGTCGGTGGAGGATATTATCGGTATCGTCCAGGCGCGCGACATCATGACCGCGCTGTTCCGGGGCGAGGCGCTCAATCTGGAAAGCCTGATGCGCCGGGCGGAGGTCGTGCCCGATCAGGTCGATGCGATGGATGCGCTGGAAGTGCTGCGCCGGTCCGACGTGCCGATGGTGATGGTGCATGACGAATATGGCCATTTCGAAGGGATCGTGACCCCGGCGGATCTGCTGTCGGCGATCGCCGGCCATTTCGCGTCCGACCGCGACGCCTATGACGAGCCGGACATGGTCGAGCGGGAGGATGGCAGCCTGCTGGTGTCGGGGCAGATGCCGATCGACCAGCTGGCCGAGCGGATCGGCATCGACCTGTCGGAGGACCGCGACTATGCGACCGTGGCGGGCCATGCGCTGTGGCTGATGCGGCGACTGCCGGAGGTCGGCGACTATATCGACGATCAGGGATGGCGATTCGAAATCGTCGACATGGACGGGCGCAAGATCGACAAGCTGCTGGTGGCGGAGCGGTAATAGTGGGCCCCGGCCTGCGCCGGGGAACGGAAAAGCCAAGGCGCGTTTGTGTAAGGCTTGGCGGGAGTGACGCCGCTCTGAGCCGATTCCATGCCGCCAAAAAAGTCTAGCGTGAAGGCCGTGGGGCCTTTCGAAGATTCTAAAGCGTCTTCACCCAGAATTGCATGGCGTGGTCGCTGGCGGCCTCTTCGCCCGGTTCCTTCCAGTTGAAATGGCCGATCAGGCCATCGACGGGCGCATAGCCGCGTTTATGCCAAAAGGGGTCGAGCGGGCTGTAGTCCGCCGGGCGGGCCGGGTGGTCGGTGGGGCGGATCACGGCGCAGAAGCTGGCCATGGCAAAGCCCAGTTCGCGGGCCTTGGCTTCGCGGCGGTCGAAAAAGGCGTGGCCGACGCCATGGCCGCGCCATTGCGGCAGCAGCACCGATTCCCCGAAATAATAGATATTGCCGATATCCATGCCGCGTGCGCGGAAGGGTTCGGCGAAGGCGGCGGCGTGATCGGCCATGGGGGCGGCGGTGGCGGCACCGACCAGCTGTTCGCGCCCGTCCACCTGTGCGAAAGCGCCAGCGATCAGCGCGCCCGGACTTTGCGCATAGGCGGTCAGATAGCCGCGTTCATAACCGCCGCTGCCTTCGTAGAGATAGGGATAGTCGCGGAAGACGGCGATGCGCAGCTGCGCCAATGAATCGAGCGCGGCAACCAGTGCCGCGCCCGTCAGATCGCGTATATCAATGTTGCCGGCGATTGCCGCTTACTCGCTGGCGTTGGCGGCGTTTTCGGCCGGGGCGGCAGCATTGGCTGCGTTGCCGGCTTCGGCGGCATTCGCGCCTTCCGCAGCGGCCGGGGCCGCGTCGGCGGCCGGCAGCGGCAGGTTGGACCCCTGCGTGTTCAGCCAGGCGATGAGGTTGGCGCGATCGGCCGGATTGCCGAGGCCGGCGAAGGTCATCTTGGTGCCGGGGGCAAATTCGCGCGGGCTTTTCAGCCAGTGATCCAGCGCTTCGAAGGTCCAGCTGCCGCCCTTGCCCTTGAGTGCTTCGGAGAAGGCGAAGCCGGCCTTGCCATGGCCGATTTCCTCACCGACCGTAGCGTAGAGATTGGGGCCGATGCCGTTGGCGCCGCCCTGGTTGACGGTGTGGCAGGCGGCGCATTTGGCGAAGACCTTTTCACCGGCGGCGACGTCCGCGCTGGCGAGCAGGGTGTTGAGGCCGGGGCCGCTGGCCGCGCCGGCTTCACCCTCTGCTTCGACGCCTTCGATGGCATAGCCCATCTTTTCGGGCCGTTCTTCGTGGAAAATCTTGGAGCTTACGATCGCGCCGCCTAGCGCTACGATCCCTGCAAACAACGCCCAACCCGCTGCGGTATTGAAACGATCGCTCATCTCGCCAGACTTCCCTTGCCTTATTGTTATGGCGGCTGTCTTCCGCGCCCCCTCTTGTGGGTTGCCATAATGGGGGATACGCGCAGGCGCAAGCCGGGTTCATCCCTATTGTCATGGAAGGGCGTGCCGATACTTGCGCGGGGACGGGGGAAATCCTAAGCGCGCGGGCATCCATGGAAAATTATCCCGCCCCCGCCCGCGCGATCGTCGCCGACCTTGCCGCCAAGGCCGCGATCGATCCGACCCGCGCCGTCGCCTATCAGGGCGCGCCCGGCGCCAATTCGCATCTGGCGGCGCTCGGCTACGCCCCCGATTGCGTGCCGCTGCCCTGTTTCGCGTTCGAGGACGCGATCGACGCGGTGCGCAGCGGCCTGGCGGCGCGGGCGATCATCCCGATCGAAAACAGCCTGCACGGGCGCGTGGCGGACATGCATTTCCTGCTGCCCGAATCGGGCCTGTCGATCATCGACGAATATTTTCTGCGCATCCGCCATTGCCTGATGGCGCCGGACAACAGCCCGGTGAAGAGCGCGATCAGCCATCCGCAGGCGCTGGGCCAATGCCGCCATTATCTGCGCGAACGGGGCATTCAGCCGGTCGCCTATGCCGATACGGCGGGCGCGGCGGCGCTGGTGGCGGAAACGCGCACGCCCGGCGAAGGGGCGATCGCGCCCTATCTGGCGGCGGAATTGTACGGTCTGCGCCTGATCGCGGAGAATATCGAGGATAGCGACGACAATATGACGCGCTTCCTGGTGCTGGCGCGCGATCCCAAGCTGCCGACCGCCAATGTCGGGCCGGTCATGACGACATTCCTGTTCGAGGTGAAGAATATCCCGGCCGCGCTCTACAAGGCGATGGGCGGCTTTGCGACCAACGGGGTCAACATGACCAAGCTGGAAAGCTATCAGCGCGGGGCGAGTTTTGCCGCGACCGAATTCTTCTGCGATATCGAGGGGATGCCGGGCGACCCGGCGGTCGACCGCGCGCTGGCGGAGCTGGAATTCCATACGAAATGGGTGCGGCAGCTGGGTAGTTATCGGCAGGCGCGACCGCGGACCTGATATGTCTGTTCCCCGGCGAAGGTCGGGGTCCAGAGTGTGATTTGCGGGCTGCTTCTTCTTTCGCCCGCGCGTAACCGCGCCTATAGCCCCTGCCATGGTCGCAGCCATCATCCTGTCCGCTCTTGCGATGAGCGCCATTGTCGGCGGGCGATACCTGTTGGCGAGCGGCGGTTTTGCGCTGGCGACGCGGATCAGGCAGCCGGGCCTGTATCGCGGGCTGGAAAAGCAGATGGGGCGGGAGATCGGCTGGTCGCTGCTGTCCGCGCTGATCTATGGCGTGCCGGCGGGCGTGGTCGCCTGGGGCTGGCAGGCGCGGGGATGGACGCGCATCTATGAGCAGGTCGGCGATTATCCGCTCTGGTGGTTGCCGGTGTCGCTGCTGCTCTATCTCGCGCTGCATGACACCTGGTTCTACTGGACGCATCGCTGGATGCACCGGCCGCGCCTGTTTCGTGTCGCCCATGCGGTGCATCATGCCAGCCGGCCGCCGACGGCGTGGGCGGCGATGAGTTTCCATCCGTGGGAAGCGCTGACCGGGGCTTTCGTGATTCCTGTGCTGGTGCTGCTGATCCCGATCCATGTCGGCGTGCTGGGCGCTGTGCTGACGATCATGACCGTCATGGGGGTGAGCAATCATATGGGGTGGGAGATGTTCCCGCGCTGGATGGTGCGCGGGCCGCTGGGCGGATGGCTGATCACCGCGACCCATCATCAGCGGCATCATGATCAGTATAATTGCAATTACGGGCTTTATTTCCGCGTCTGGGACCGGCTGTGCGGCACCGATAAAGGTCTGGGCGATTTCAGGAAGGGGCGCGGGTGAAGGCTGGATTTTGGGTGCCGATAGTGGCGCTGGCAGGACTGACGGCGGCGGCGCCGGCGGGGCAGTCGCAGCCGATCGGCATGACGCTGGACGGGCTGCGATCGGCCAAGGGGCAGATATTGGTGTGCGTGACCCGCACGGCGGCCTTCTTCCCCGACTGCACCAAGGATCCGGAGAAGCGCCATTTCGCCGTGCCGGTGAAAAACGGGCCGATCCCGCTCGGCGCGCTGGTGCCGGGCGACTATGCCATCGCGATCATCCATGACGAAAATGGCAATGGGAAGCTGGACACCTTTGCCGGCATTCCGCGCGAGGGCGTGGGTTTCTCCCGCAATCCGGTGCTGCGCTTTGGCGCGCCCAGCTTCAAATCGGCCAGTTTTCCGGTCGTGGGCGCGCCGGTGGAGCAGGCGATCACGCTGAAATATTTCCTGTGATGCACCGCCGTCTTGTGGGGCGGGGGAACCGCTAAGCCCCTCGAAACATTCTAGGCCCTGAACGCATCTTCATAAACAGGGCTATCATGGATCATTTCCGCTGCCGACTGGCCGCGACATTCGTCGTGGCCCAACTGCTTGTCGCGCCCGCCATGGCGCAGGAAGAGGAGCAGCATAGCACGCTGACCATCGGCGCCGGGATCGCGGCCATCCCCAGCTATGAAGGGTCCGACGATTATCGCGTGATGCCGTTGGTGCAGGCACGCGGCAAGGTGCATGATTTCGCCTTCTGGACGCGCGGCACGGCGCTCTATGTCGATGCCATCCCCGATCCGACCGGTACGGGCGTCGATTTCGAACTGGGGCCGGTGGTCAATGTCCGGCTGGACCGCACGAGCCGCAAGGCGATCCGCGACGATGCCGTGCGTGCGCTGGGCAAGCGCGACGTGGCGGTGGAGGTCGGCGGCTTCGTCGGCGTCGGCAAGACCGGGGTGATCACCAGCGATTATGACAATCTGTCGGCGCGCGTGGCGGTGACCAAGGATGTGGCGGGCGCGCATGGCAGCTATGTCGTGACGCCCACGATCGAATATTTCACGCCCTTGTCGCTGACGACGTTCGTGGGCGCTTCGGTGTCGGCGGAATATGTCGGCAAGAAATATGGCCGCTATTATTTCGACATCACGCCGCAGGAGAGCCTGGCCAGCGGGCTGGACGTCTACAACCGGGCTGGCGGATCGGGCTTCAAGCGGCTGAACGTCAACCTTTCGGCCGGCAAGTCGCTGTCGGGCGACCTGCGCAAGGGCTGGGCGATATTCGGCGTGGCCGGCTATTCCCGCGTTCTGGGCAAATATGCGGATTCGCCGATCGTCGCGGACGCCGGATCGCGCAACCAGTTCGTCGGCGCACTGGGTATCGGCTACACCTTCTGACGCTTTCCTGCCCTTTCGTCTTGTCCGCAAGGGGTGACGCCCCACATAAGGCGCGGTATGACGGCGGTGAATGACCGCATTGGCAGGAGATTATAAGCGTGGCGACCCTGGGATTGAGCGAGGCTGACAAGGCGGCCGTGGAGGCGTTTCGCCAGGATGTGGTCGAGCCTTCGCGCACGAGCCTGGTGATCGTCGATTTCTGGGCCGAATGGTGCGGCCCGTGCAAGCAGCTGACCCCGGTGATCGAGAAGGTGTGCGCGGAATATGCGCCCAAGGGCGTGAAGCTGGTCAAGGTCAATGTCGACGAAAATGGCTTTATCGCCAGCCAGTTCCGGGTGCAGTCGATCCCGACCGTCTATGCCGTGTTCCAGGGCCAGCCGGTCGCCGACCTGAGCCAAGCGCGGACCGAAGGGCAGCTGAAGCAATATCTGGATCAGCTGCTGTCGCAATTGCCGATCGAATCCGACGAAAAGGCGCAGCTGCAGGAAATCGCGCCGCTGATCGCCATGGGTGAGGAAGTGCTGGCGGCTGGCGATGCCGAACGCGCCCTGTCGGTGTTCGGCCAGCTGGCCGAGATGGTGCCCGACAATGTCGAGGTGGCGTCCGGTCTGGCGCGGGCGCTGGTGGCGCTGGGGCAGCTGGACGAGGCGGAAGCGGTGCTGGCCGCGCTGCCCGCCGATGTCGCGAAGAATGTCGCGATCGACCAGGCGCGTGCCGCGATCGCCCTGGCGCGGGACGTCAAGCCGGTGGCCGACCTGTCGGGCGTGCAGGCGCGAGTGGATGCCGATGGCGACGATCATGAGGCGCGGTTCGAGCTGGCCGGCGGCTTGATGGCCAATGGCGATCGCGACGGCGCGGCCGAAGCGCTGCTGGAGATCGTGCGGCGCGACCGGGCGTGGAATGACGGTGCGGCGCGGGCGCAATTGCTGACCATATTCGACGCGGTGGGTCTGGAAGATCCGTGGGTGTCGGCGCAGCGGCGCAAGCTGTCGCAGATCCTGTTTTCGTAACGCGCATGCCCGTCGCCCGCGTCTCCATCTTTCCTCTGTCCGGCGCACTGCTGTTGCCGGGCATGGACCTGCCGCTGCATATTTTCGAGCCGCGATATCGGGCTTTGATCCATGACGTCATGGCGCGTGACCGGCGGATCGGGATGATCCAGCCGCGCGGGGTCGGCCCGGTGCCGACCTTGTTCGATGTCGGATGCCTGGGCCATGTCAGCCAGATCGAGGCGTTGGACGACGGGCGGTTCAACATCGTGCTGACGGGCCTTGCCCGGTTCCGCGTGGTGCGGGAATTGACGGTATCCACCCAGTTCCGCCAGATCGAGGCGCATGTCGAGCAGGCGCCGCAGGAAGACGAGGTGCTGCGCGCGGTCGAGCGGGCGGCGCTGGAACAGGAATCGCGCCGCTTTGCCGACACGCTGGGCTATGTGGTGGATTGGACGGCGGTGTCGCGGCTGGACGATACGGCGCTGGTCAACGGCATCGCCCAGATCGTGCCGTTCGATCCGGCGGCCAAGCAGACATTGCTGGAGGCCGATAGCCTGTCCGAGCGGGCGGACCGGATCATCCAGTTGATGCAGATCGTCGGCCGGATAGAGCGCGATGGTAGCGCGACGATGCAATGAGCGATGTTGCCGTGAACGAAGGCGCGCCCATCGACCCTTGGCTGCTGAACAAGCTGGTCTGCCCGGTGACACGCACGCCGCTGCGCTGGGACGCGGCGCGGGGAGCGTTGTTGTCCGGCGCGGCGGGGCTGGCCTTTCCGGTGCGCGATGGCGTGCCGGTGCTGGTGGTGCGAGAGGCGCTGCCGATTTGACCGGTGCTATCGCTTGGCGTGCAGGTCTGATATCATCGGGCCATGGTTGAGAGACTGGCCTTGTCGATGTTGATGTTCCTGGCTGCGCCGGTTGTGATGGCCGCGACGCCGCCGGCCGTGCCGGCTCCTGTCGCGCCGCCTGTTGTTGCGCCGCCCGCTATCGCCCCAACCGTGTCGGACAGCAGGGGCCTGTCCTGTACTGCCGATGACCGGTCGGTGCGGGAGATCGTCATCGACTTTACCGGTGGGCGCTGGCGCGATGCCGGTGGCGACTGGAACAAGATTGCAGCGCAGGACGATGCGACCATCACGCTGGTCAAGCAGGGCGGCGGGATGATCAGCGGCATATTGAGCGATACGCGCCGGGTCGAGCGGCTGGACCGGACGACCCTGATCCTGTCGACGCAATTGCATGCCGGCCTGATCGACGAAACGCGGTCCTATCGTTGCAAGATCGTTCCGCCCTTCAACGCCAAGCGGCAGATATAGACGAATATTTCCGGCTGCCGCAGCCTATCGTCATGCCGTTGCCCTTCGGCAGGCTCGGAACAGGCTTGATCTGGCTTCTGTTTGCTTGGACCGGACTGAAGCCAAGGCAGCGGAACCCCGGATCAAGTCCGGGGTGACGACTGTGTAAAGCGCAGCGTCTATTTGAAGGCAGCGATACATTCCACTTCGAGCGGGGCGCCGAGCGCCAGGCCGTCCGCACCGAAAGCGCTGCGGGTGGGGAGGCGCTTGCCTTCGAAATAGGGGAGATAGGCGGCGTTGAAGCGCGGCCAGTCGGTCATGTCGTCCAGCATCACCGTGCATTTGACGACATGGCCATAGTCGAGGCCATTGTCCTTCAGGATCTTGCCGATAGAATCCATCGCGCCTTTGACAGCGGCGTCGAACCCTTCCTTATGCTTGTCCATCCCCTCTGGCACCTGGCCGATCTGGCCGGACATGAACAGGATATCGCCCACGCGTATCGAAGGGGAGAAGGGCAGCTTGGCGGGCAAGGGTTGGGGCGCCGCAGCGGGCTGGGCGAAGGCTGGTGTGGCGGCCAGCAACAGGGCGGTGGCGAGAAGGCGCTTCATAAGTCTCTCCGTACAGGATCAGGCGCGCGGGAGCGCGGCGAGCAGGCGGTCCACATCAGCCATATCGTTGAAGACCGAAGGGGCGATGCGGAAATGATGGTCGTGGAGTGAAATGCGGACCTGCGCCTTCGCCATAGGCTCGCTCAGACGGGCCTTGGCCTGGGGGTGCAGGGCAGTCAGGATCGGCGTCTTCGTGCCGGGCGGGGTGATGATGGTGTAGCCCTTGGCCTTTATGCCGTCGCATAACGGGGCAATCAGGCTTTGGGCGTGAGACTGGATCGCCGGGACGCCGATCGCGCCGATATAGTCGAGGCCATGGTCGATCGCCGGGATAACCGATTGCGCATAGGTGCCGGTACCGAAATGGCCAAGCGTTCCGGGGCGGACGCTGTAGCTGACCGGTGCGTTGCCCGGCGGATCCATGGGATAGATATGGGTTTCCGGCGGCGACAGGCCGATACCGGGCGGCGCGCCGGGCGCGGCGAAACCATAATAGCCGAAGTCCGCTAACGGCAAGGCATCGAGCAAGCCGCGCCGGGCGTAGAGGAAGCCCAGCCCGAAATCGCCCATCAGCCATTTATAGGTGGCGCAGGCGGCGAAATCGACGGTGCTGCCATGGAGGTCTACGGGCACGGCGCCGGCGGCATGGATGATGTCGGCATAGACCAGCGCACCGGCGGCATGGGCCAGATCGCACACGGCCTTCAGATCGTGATGGAAGCCATTATAGGTCGAGACGAGCGAGAGGCTGACCAGTTTCGTGCCCGGCGTGATGGCCTTGGCCATATCCTCCATGTGGATGCGGCCGTCGCGGGCCTGCACCCAAGCCACGTCCATGCCCTGTTTCGCCAGTTCCTGATACATGGGGAAGCCGGCGTAGAAATGCAGCGTGTCGGTGACGACGCGGCCTTTTGCGTGCGGAAAGCCGAGTGCGCGCAGGATCGCCTGTTCGCCCATGGTGGTGGATTGGACCCAGGTGACTTCGTCCGGATCGGCATTCACCAGTCGGGCGAATTTGGCGAGGGTGGCGGCGCGATCGACCGGTTTGCGCGCGGCGGCAAGAGGATCGAGCGTGCGGGCGGCGACATAGGCGTCCATCGCCGCGCGCGCGCCCAGGCTGATCGGGTGGGTGGAGGCATTGTCGAGATAGGCGATGGGGGTGGGCGCAAAACTGCTCTTGTCCGGCAGGCTGGGCGCGGTGCTGGCCGCGCGGGCGGCCTGCGCCGCCAGCGGGACGGCGATCGCCGCGCCCAGCGCCTGACGGCGAGACAGGGTCATGCCATGACCTTGGCGAAGGCGATCTTGAACGCCTGCATTTCCGCCGGGGTGCCGAAGGAGACGCGGACCCAGTCGTCCATATGTTTGCGCGGGCCGCCGATGAAGATTTTCTGCGCGGCGAGCGCCGCCGTCACCGCCGCGCCGGGGCGACCGACATGGATCATCGCGAAACTGCCTTCGCTCGGCAGATAACGGATGCCGCGCCGGTCGAGCCAGGCGAAGAGATCGTCGCGCACCGCCTTGTTATAGGCCTTGCGATCCGGCAGCAATTTGGGGTCGAGCAGGCTGGCTTCGGCCGCGACGACGGCGGGCATGGGCGTGATGTTGACGCCATAATCGGCCATGCCGTCGAGCAGATCCTGCCGTCCGGCGATGAGGCCGCAGCGCAGGCCGGCCAGCCCATAGATTTTCGAGAAGGTCCGCGCGACCAGCGCGTCCGCGCCCTTCGCCACCAGATCGAGGCAGGATGGTGCGTCGCTGAAATGGATATAGGCTTCGTCGATCAGCAGCACCGATCCGGCAGGTTTGTTGGCGAGCAGCCATTCGATGTCGGCGCGGGGCGTGACGAGGCCGGTCGGATTGTTGGGATTGCAGATATAATAGACGCCGGCATTGGGCGCGGCGGCGAGCATCTGGCGCAGGTCGCCGCGGAAATCGCCCGACAATGGGATTGGGACGGCGCCGGTGACGACCTTGTTCCCCTTGCCCACGAATCCGCTGTCGAACGTCGGTTCGAAAAAGGCGATCGGCCGGTCCTGCGACGAATAGGTCAGGGCCACTGAACGCAGCGTCATGAAGGAGCCGGGATGGACCTGCACCTCCTCCGGCTTCAGGCCATTCTGCCGGGCGAGCAGCCGTTCCAGCTGCGCGGCGAAGGCCATGCCATAGCGGCCGGACAGCCTGTCGAGGCCGCTCAATGCTTCCAATGCGGCGGAGCAGGGGCCGAGCGGATTTTCGTTGCTGTTGATATAGACCGCGTCGGTCAGCGTCGCCACCATGGCGGCTGGATCGTCGGGCAGGGCGACCTTTCGCCCGCGCTGGGCAAGGGCGGGGGCGGCGCTGGCCGCACCAGCAGCGGCGATCGCGCCACGCATGAGCATGCGGCGGGAAAGGCTGGCGCCGGTCATTCTTCGCTTCCCTGTGCGGCGATGCGCTTCACATCGATTTCGCTGACGGGTTCGGGATAGCTGTTGTCGAAATGGGTGCGGACATAGCCGACGACCGATGCGACCTGCGCCGGGGTGAGCATTTCGGAGAACCAGGGCATGCCGCCCTGGCCCTTCATGACCACGGTGATCGGATAATTGGCGTCGGCCAGCTTGGCATTATGGGCCAGCGCCGGAACGGTGCCGTCGGGCGAACCCTGCGCCTTGTCCAGATGGCAGGCGGCGCAGATCTGATTATAGACCTGCTCGCCATCCGGCAGGGCGATCTTGACCGGGCGGCCGCCGGGCGAATCCGCCATGGCGGGCGCGGCGGCCAGCGCAGTGAGCGCGGCCAGGCGCAGCAGGGGGCCACGCATCAGGCGGCCTGCGCTCGTTCGTGAATCTGGGTGATGGCGTCGATACCCGACAGGATCGACCCTTCCATCCAGCCGCCATAATAGCTGGCATGTTCGCCGGCCAGAACCACCCGGTTATCGAGCGTGACGAGATTTTTATAATGCGCCTTGCGGTTCTCATCGCTCCAGGCGGAGGTGCAGCCCAGGATCCAGGGCACGCGGCTCCAGGGCACGGACACGCCGTTCAGATATTCCTTGCGATATTGGGGATGGAAGACTTCGCCCTGTTTCAATGCGGTTTCGATACGCTGTTGCGGCGTCATGCTGGCCAGCTGGAAGCCGGCCAGGTCGCGGGCGAAGGCACCCAGCAGCACGGCTGGCCCTTGCCCGAACATCTTGTCATTGGGGTAGGATAGCTGGGTAATGGTCTGGTCGGTGAAGCTGTGACCGCCGTAGATATTGTCGTCTTCTTCCCAGAAGCGACGCTTGAATTCCATGCCGATCTTTACATGGCCGCCATAGGGCACGGCCTTCATCGCGGCTTTCAGTGCCGGGGATACCTGCATATCGACCTGGCTGATGATCGACAGCGGGATGGTGCAGACGCACCAGTCGGCGCTGACATCGTGCATCTGGCCGGTGGCGACATCCTTGTAGCTGACGGTCACGCCCTTGTCCGATTGGGCGACCTTCGTGGCCTTGGCGTTATAGGTGACGATCTTGCCGATCTTCCTGGCGAAGGCCTTGCCGATCATGTCCATGCCGCCGACCGGCTGGAACATGGTCGTTTGCATGACATAGCTGAAATAGAAGGACATGGCGGTCCAGACCTGCGGGTCGAGCACATCCTGCAGCTTGGCGATCTGCGAGGGGGTGGGTGCGCCGTTGCGGCCACCACCGGGCGCCTGATCATAGCCGCGTTGGGCGGATACTTTGAGGCTGCTGGTATAGGCCAGATTCTTGTCCAGCACGCCCCAGCCGCGCAGCGCCTCCATCAGCTTTTCCTGATCTTGCGCGGTCAGCTTGTCGTCCAGCGCCTTGGCACTGATCGCCTTGGCCAGCAGTTCGGACGTGTGGCCCTTAAAGTCGGTCGCGACCTCCTTGTAGCGCATCGGCTTGCCGCCGAAGGCCTCGGTCGAATGGATGAAGCCATTATGGTTGAGCTGGATGAAGGGCTCCAGCGCGACGCCGAACTGACGGCAATAATGGAGCAGCGCCTTGTGATGGTGCGGGATGCGCCAGGGACCGGGATTGATGTAGTTGCCGGCCGCGAACTGCACCTTCTGCACCGTGCCGTCGCTTTCGGTGAATGTATCGCCACCGCGCAGCGAATAGTTGCGGCCGCCGGGGCGATCTTGAAATTCCAGGATCTTGACCGCATAGCCCGCCTTTTGCAGCTCAAAGGCGGCTGCCATGCCGGCAAGGCCCGCGCCCAGGATGACGACCGAGGCACCCGGCTTCGCGCCGCTCAGCACCGGAGGCCCGCTGAACTGGGTTTCGGCGGCGTGACCCAGCGCGGTCATCGCCTGATACATGGCCGCGGCGCCACCGACCTTGCCGATCATGGTCAAAAGGTCACGGCGGCTGGGTGCTGTAGAATCTGTCATGCTGGCTTCCCGTCTGGACGGGCGAGTGTGGTGCGGCAGGGGTCTCGCCCCCAATTCCCTGCCGTTATATCCCCTGCCTTATGTCGAATCTCTTGTCCGTGGTGCGACCCGAACGGCTCAGGGCGCCTTGGCCGCGATGCCCTCTATCTCGATCAATTGCTGCGGCCGTGCGAGCGCTGTGATCTGGAAGGCGGAGCGGGTCGGCAGGTTGGGTTGGTCGGCGGTACCGAAGAATTTCTTATAGGCGCGGGTCAGGCCGTCGCGGTCCATCTTGCCGCCATTTTTGGGATCACCGACGAGGAAGACGGTGAGCTTCACCATGTCGCTCATGGTCAGGCCCATTTCGGCCAGTTGCGCCTTCATCTTGGTGAAGATGGACAGGGCCTGCGCTTCGGTATCGCCATAGGCGTCCGCGCTGTCGGTGTCGGCGGGATTGATCGGCGCGGCGGTGGCGCCGGAGAGATAGTAGAAGGTGCTGCCGGGCGGTACGATCGCAGCGCTGGCGATCATGGCGCGGGGCGCCTGCTTATGTTCGACGGTGGCGGCCGAAGCCGATCCCACGGCCGATCCGGTGGCCATGGCGGCCAGAAGAAAAGCGGTAATCGCTGCTTTCATGACAATCCCCTCTGTAAGTGCGAAGGGCCGGTCCTTGCCGGACCGGCCCTTGCCTGTGACTTCGATCAGAATTTGAAGTCGATACGAGCGTAATAATAGCCGCCCGAGGTGCTGTAGGCGCTGTGGCCATAGGAGGCGCTGTAGGAGCCGGAGCCGTTTTCGTAGGGCGATACGCCGGTCGGAACGACTACGCCCTTGAGCAGCTTGGGGATTTCCGGCTTCTTGTTGAACAGATTGTTGGCGCCCAGCGAGAAGGTGACATTGTCGGTGAAGTCGTAATTCACCTCCAGGTCGGTGATCGCCGCTGCCTTGGCCACGCCGTTGAAGTAGAGCTGGTTGGCGTTCACGCCGTTGACCACCGCACCGTCGGCGATCAGGAAACCGCCGTCCGGGATGATGACCGACCCGGCAGCGGAGGAGGTGAAGGCCGGACGCACCAGCACGCTGGTCTTGCCATAGAAGGTTTCGCGCAGGTTGAGGCCGAAACGACCGCTCTTGAACAGCGCGTTGGCGACGACCTTATAGTCCGGGTTGGCACGTTCGATATTGCTTTCCGATGCTGCGTTGAACAGCGGATAGCCCAGCTTGTTGTTGGTGATCTTCGTCTTGTTATAGTTGGCGGTCAGCGACAGGTTCAAGGAACCGAAGTCCAGCGCGACCGGATAGCTGGCCGAGAAGTCGATACCCCAGGTGCGGGTGTCGACGCCGTTGGTGAAGCTCTGCACGCCGATGGTGCCGCTGGTGAACAGCGCGCTGTCCAGCACGATGCCCGCAGCGCTCAGGGCGTTCAGGATATCTGCGCCGCCGGGCTGTGCTACGCCGTTGAGGACGGCGTTGCGTGCGGCGGTGCCGGTGATGCGATCCTTGATCTTGATCAGATAGCCATCGACCGTGATCGCCAGCTTGTTGACCGGGCGAACCACGAAGCCGGCCGAGAAATTCTTCGACTTTTCCGGTCCGAGCGGACCGAAGCCCAGCAACGCGGCGGCAGGGGTGCCGGCGGGCAGCTGTGCGACGGCGCTGGTCGGGCCGACGTTGATGGTCGAATATTTCTGTTCCTGCAGCGTGGGCGCACGGAAGCCCGTGCTGGCGGTGCCACGGATGGCGAAGGCATCCGAGAAGTCGTAGCGGGTGGTGATCTTGCCGATCAGCGTATCGCCGAAATCGGTATAATCTTCGTACCGGCCCGCAAGGTCGACGCTCCAGCCGTCGGTCGGCTTGGCGATCAGGTTGATATAGCCTGCCTTGGAACTGCGATCGAACTTGCCTGCGTCGCTCGCCTTGTAACCGGGGAAGGACTGAACGCCGGTCTTGTAGGTCGAGATGGAATCACCGGCGATGATTTCATATTCGTCCTTGCGATATTCGCCACCGAAGGCGAGCGTGATCGGGCTGGCCAGACCCGCTTCGAATTCCTTGCGGATGTCGGTGGTCAGCGTGGTCTGGGCCAGCTTGAACCCGCCGTCATAGGCGCTGCTGGGCGTGTTGGCGACGCCGACGCCGCGCAGCTGGTTCTGGTAGCTTTCCTGCCAGATTTCGCGATGGGCCGAGGCTTCGGTCCAGATGTCGTCCTTTTGCGAGCCATAGGTGCCGCTAACGTCGTAGTTCCAGCCGCCGCCGAATTCGCCCTTGGCGCCGACGGTGACGCTATATTCATTTTCGATCACATGCTGCAGCGGCACCATGCCGACCACGCCGGTATTGCCGTAACAGATGTTGGGGTTGTAAGCTGCGGCCGTTACGTTGCCGCCGGTGTTGCCGGCTTCGTAGCAGATACGCTTGGGATGGCGGTAGCCCTGCTTGGCCCAGCCTTCGCGGCGGCTATAGTCGCCGAAGCTGTAGAGTTCGACGCCGCCGAAATCATAGCCCATATTGTAGAAAGCGACGTTGAGGTTGGTCTTGGGCTGGCCACCGTTGATGCCCGACAGCGCGTCGCCGGCGAGGTTGGACCATTGGGCCGGTGCGTTGGGCTGAAGCGTGCCGTCCTGCTTGGTGACGAGCACCTGGCCCTTGCCGACGGTGGTATAATCCTGGCGGCGATGGAACAGGGTCAGGTTGAAATAGCCGTCCTCGCCCAGTTTGAAGCCGACATTGCCCGAAGCGGAGAAAAGTTCGCCTTCGCTGTCATAATATTGACCGCCGGTAACCTTGAACGACCCGCCTTCATTATTATCCTTGAGGATGAAGTTGAGGACGCCCGCGATCGCATCCGTGCCGTAGACGGCCGCTGCGCCTTCCTGCAGCACTTCGACGCGCGAGATGGCGTCGGGCGGGATGACGTCGATGCTGGGTGCGGCCGAACCCTGGAACGCGCCGGAAATCACCTGAAGAATGGCGTTGCCGTGGCGGCGCTTGCCATTGACCAGGACCAGCGTGTGGTTGGGGCTGAGGCCGCGAAGACGGGCCGACAGCGAGAAGCTGGAAAGATCGGTACCCTGCGTCTGGGCGGTGAAGCCCGGCACCATTTGCGTGAGAACCTGGTTGAGGTTCGGCTGGCCGACATGGCTGATGGCTTCTTCGCCCAGCACCTGGACCGGTGCGGCGGACTCGGCAGCGGAAATGCCAACGGCGCGCGTGCCCGTGACGATGATGTCGCCACCCTGATCGGCCTGCGGTTCCTGCGACGCTTCTTGTGCAAGCGCACAGGCGGACCAGGACGATGCGAGGATAAGTGAAAGCTTGAGTGCGGACAGTCGTGTCATTCATGCCCCCTGTTTATGCATTATAGATGACAAGGGGGACGACGGACGGGTTGGTGAAATCCTCTACTGCACCGCAAAAAAATGAATTAAAAACGCAATATTTCTCTATTGTTTCCTATAAATAGCCGATCAGCATATTGGTTGTGTACCAAATGGTGCAACTGATGATTATATTTACGCGCCATGCCATTTTGCAATCGCCTGGCATGGCGGGTTTTTGATCTTCGTTCGTCTTACTGTCTCTTTGCCATTCAGGATTTTATCGCGGCGTCGATCAGCGCCTTCGCCTCAGCGCCTTCCCAATCCATCGCGCCGATCACGCGCACCATTTCCTTGCCCTGCGCGTCATAGATGACGGTGGTGGGGAGGAGGCCGGTGGCATAATGGAAGCCCAGATGGTTTTCCGGATCGGCCCAGCCCTTGAGATGGGGCAGCGGATGTTTTTCGAAGAAGGGCTTGGCGGCCTTTAGCCCCTGATTATCCTGCGAGATGGTAAGGACGGTCAGCCCCTTGGGACCATAGGTCGCGGCAATCCTGTCCAGCGTCGGCATTTCCGCGATGCAGGGCGCGCACCAGGTCGCCCAGAGATTGACGATCAGCGGCTTGCCGGCGAAATCCTTCAGCGTCTTTTTGCCGCCATCGGGGTCGAGAAAGGCGAAATCGGGGGCAGGGGTGCCCGCCTTGCTGCGGTCGAGCCGGTAGTCGAACGTGCCGTCCTTCGACCCTATGCCCTTCACTTCTTCCGATGAGGTCGCAACCTCGCCACTGATGGCTGCATTGGCTTGCTCCTTTGGCGGCGATTGCCTATCGCAGGCCGCCAGAGCGGCAGGCAGGAGCAGTATCATTAGCGCGCGTGAAGAAGAGATCACTGGGAAGGGCTCCAACAGCATGTGGGGCGGCCGGTTCGCCGCCGGCCCGGCTTCTATAATGCGTGAGATAAATGCCTCCATCCCCTTCGACAAGCGATTGTGGAAACAGGATATCGCAGGGTCCAAGGCGCATGTCGCGATGCTGGCCAAGCAGGGCATCGTTTCGCAGCAGGATGCCGATGCGATTTCCGCGGGACTCGACACGATCGCGGCCGAATATGAAGCCCATGGCGTGCCGGTCGATCTGGACCTGGAAGACATCCACATGGTCACCGAGTCGCGGCTGGCCGAGCTGATCGGCCCGGCGGCCGGGCGCCTGCACACCGCGCGCAGCCGCAACGATCAGGTGGCGACCGATTTCCGCCTGTGGGTGCGCGATGCCATCGACGAGGTCGAGGCCGGGCTGCTCGGCCTTCAGCGCGCGCTGGTGGCGCGGGCGGAAGACAATGCCGATGCGGTGATGCCGGGCTTTACCCATCTCCAGTCCGCGCAGCCGGTGACGCTGGGCCATCATCTGATGGCCTATTATGAAATGGTGCGGCGCGACCGCAGCCGCTTTGCCGACGCGCGGGCGCGGGCGGACGAATGCCCGCTGGGCGCGGCCGCGCTGGCCGGGACCGGATTTCCGACCGATCGCCATATGACGGCGGCGGCTCTGGGCTTTGCCAAGCCGACCGACAACAGCCTGGACAGCGTCAGCGACCGCGACTTCGCGCTCGATTATCTGATGGCGGCGACGCAGGCGTCGCTGCACCTGTCGCGGCTGGCGGAAGAGTTCATCATCTGGGCGAGCCAGCCCTTCGGTTTCGTCAAATTGCCCGACGCCTATTCGACCGGCAGCTCGATCATGCCGCAGAAGCGCAATCCCGATGCTGCCGAACTGGTGCGCGGCCATGCCGGGCGGATCATGGGCTGCATGACCGCTTTGTGCGTGACGATGAAGGGCCTGCCGCTCGCTTATTCCAAGGATATGCAGGACGACAAGCCGCCGGTGTTCGAGGCGCACGACCTGCTGGGCCTGTCGATCGCGGCGATGACCGGCATGATCGAGACGGTGACGTTCCGCACCGACCGGATGCGCGGGCTGGCCGAAAGCGGCTTTGCGACCGCGACGGACCTGGCCGACTGGCTGGTGCGCGAGGGCGGCATTCCGTTCCGCGAGGCGCATCATATCACCGGGCGCGCGGTGGCGGCGGCGGAAGCGGCGGCGGTGCCGCTGGACCAGTTGCCGCTGGAGACGCTGAAGGACATCGACGCGCGGATCGACGATCGCATCTATGCGGTGTTGACGGTGGACGCTTCGGTCGCCAGCCGGCAAAGCCATGGCGGTACGGCGCCTGCTCAGGTGCGGGCGCGGATCGCCGACGCGAAGAAGGAATTGGGATCATGAAGACGCAGGCGCTGGTCGGGCTGGGATTGATGGCGGTGGCGCTGACCGCCTGTGGCGGGCGTCAGCCATTAAAACCGGTCAAGGGCCAGAGCCTGCCCGCCGTGCCGGTGGGCGCCGCGACCGCGCCGACCGCTGCGCAACTGATGCAGCCGTCCATTCAGGCACGGCCGGAGCGCAACGTGGAATTGCTGACCCAGTCCCGCAAGCGCGGCGACGATCCGTTCGACCTGCCGCCTGAAAAGCAGCCGCAATAAGCCAGGAATAGCGACTTTGGACCATTTTGATTATGTGAACGGCGCCATGCAGGTGGAGCAGGTGCCGCTGGACGCTATCGCCGATGCGGTCGGTACGCCCGTCTATGTCTATTCGACCGCGACGCTGGAGCGCCATGTCAGCGTGTTCCGCGAAGGGCTGAGTGCGCTCGACAATCCGCTGATCGCCTTTGCGGTGAAGGCCAATCCCAATGGCGCGGTGCTGGCGACGTTGGCGAAGCTGGGGCTGGGCGCGGATGTGGTGTCGGGCGGCGAATTGCTGCGCGCGATCGCGGCGGGCATCCCGGCTGATCGCATCGTCTTTTCCGGCGTCGGCAAGACGGCCGAGGAAATGCGGCTGGCGCTGGACGAGGGCATTTACCAGTTCAATCTGGAAAGCGAGCCGGAAGCGGAAATGCTGTCGCAGGTCGCGCTGTCCATGGGCAAGCGCGCGCCGGTCGCCTATCGCATCAACCCCGATGTGGACGCCGGCACCCATGCCAAGATTTCGACCGGCAAGTCGGAAAACAAGTTCGGCATTCCCTATGACCGGGCGCTGGAAAGCTACGCGGCGGCGCGCGATCTGCCAGGCCTGGATGTGCAGGGCGTGGCCGTGCATATCGGCAGCCAGCTCACCGATCTGGCTCCGCTGGAGGCGGCGTTCACCAAGGTCGGCGTGCTGGTCGAGGCGTTGCGCGCGGCGGGGCATGACATTCGCACCGCCGATCTGGGCGGTGGCCTGGGCGTGCCTTATGACCCGTCCCAGCCTTTGCCGCCCAGCCCTGCCGACTATGGCGCGATGGTGTGCCGGGTGACGCAGGGCTGGCCGGTGCGCCTGATGTTCGAGCCGGGCCGGGTGATCGTGGGCAATGCGGGCGCGCTGCTGTCGCGCGTGGTGCGGGTGAAGCAAGGCGCGCAGGCGCCCTTCGTGATCGTCGATGCGGCGATGAACGACCTGATGCGTCCCAGCCTGTATGACGCATGGCATGATATCCGGGCGGTAAAGCCGACCGGTGTGCGCGAAACCGCCAATGTCGTGGGGCCGGTGTGCGAGACGGGCGATACCTTCGCCATGCACCGCGACATGGATGTGGTGCAGGCCGGCGATCTGGTCGCCTTCATGACGGCGGGCGCCTATGGCGCGACCATGGCGGGCACCTATAACAGCCGGCCGCTGACGCCCGAAGTGCTGGTGTCGGGCGACAAATGGGCGGTGGTGCGCGAGCGGCCGCCACTTGAAGCGCTGATCGCGGCGGATATCATTCCCGACTGGGTCGGTAACTGATGCAGAGCCTGCCCGTCTTCCTGGCGTTGACGGGCCGGCCGGTCATCCTGACCGGCGAGGGCGAGGCGGCCGAGGCCAAGCGCCGCCTGCTGGAGCGGGCCGGCGCGATCGTCGTGGGCGAAGAGGATGCGGATGCCCGGATCGCGATCGTGGCGGATGGCGACGAGGCGACCGTGGCGCGGTTGAAGGCGCGCGGCCTACTGGTCAATGCGACTGACCGGCCGGCGCTGTGCGACTTCACCCTGCCGGCGATCGTGGATCGCGATCCGGTGCTGATCGCCATCGGTACGGGCGGGGCGTCGGCCGGGCTGGCGGCGGCACTGCGGCAGCGGCTGGAAGCGTTGTTGCCGGCCCATCTGGGCGATCTGGCGCGCGCGCTGTTTGCGGCGCGGGGCGCATTGCGGCGGCTATGGCCCGATTCGGCGCAGCGGCGGCAGGCCATCGGCAAGGGGCTGGCGCCGGGCGGGGCGATCGACCCGCTGGGGTTTGATCCTGATGTGGACTTCTGGTTGTCGGAAGCGCCGGACGCGATGGTCGGCGAACTTTATGTCCTGCGGCTACGGACGGACGATCCGGATGACCTGACGCTGCGCGACGCGCGAATGCTGGCGCAGGCGGATCGGGTCTATCATGCGGCGGATGTGCCGGTGGCGATCCTGGACCGGGCGCGGGCGGATGCGGTGCGGATCGTGGCGGAGGGGCTTCCGACGGAAAAAGGCGAAGGGCTGACCGTCTGGGTCGGGATTTAACCCTGCGCCGCCTGTAGCCGTTCGACCTCGTCATGTAGCGCCTGAATCGAGGAGACGAGGCGGGCGCGGTCGATCTGCATTTCGCGCAGCGCTTCGCGGGTTTCGCCCAGTTCCACCGCGCGCCGGGCGATGCGGGCGTCCAGCTCGGCATTGTGGCGGGCGAGCGCCCCGACCTGCTCGGCGCGCTGGCACAAATGGCGCAGGCGCGCATCCAGCACATCGAAGTCGAAAGGCTTTACGACATGATCGTCGGCGCCGGCATCCAGCGCCTCGACGATGGACTGGCTGTCGAGGCGACCGGCGATCATCACGAAACAGGCATTGCCGGCCAGATTGGCGGCGCGGATCTTCTGCATCAGGGCGACGGCGGGCAGCATCGTCAGGCTGGTGTCGATCAGGATGATGTCGACCGGGCGGGTGACGAGCAGGTTGAGGGCGATGAAGCCGTTTTCGGCCAGCACCACATCATAGTTGAGGTGCGACAGGCGGCGGGCGGCGACGGCGCGCGCGGTCGGATTTTCATCGACCAGCAGTAGGCGCAGCCGGCGTTGCGGGCGCGACTCGTTGAGCCTGTCCAGTTCTGCGTGACGGATGCGGTTGCGCTTGAAGAGTGCCATGTCGTCCCACTTTCGCCAGCCGATACGCACCGGCCATGGTGGTGCAGGATAGGAAGCGCGCCCGAAGAAATGGTTAACGCAGCGGCGATCAGGCCGGGACGGCGTAGGCGCGCAGGAAGATGTCGACGGCGAAGGCCGCGTCGGCAGCGATCTCGTTGGGTGCGGGATATTCGATCCGGCCGATCAGCATCTGCTGGTGGCATCCGGACAGAGAAAGAGACAGCAATGCGCGGGCGGCGTCGATCGGGTCGCCCTTGCGAATCTGGCCCCGCTCCATTGCGCCTTGCAGGAAGTCCGCCAGCAGCAGGCGAGTATTTTGCGGCGCCAGATCGTAGAATATCTGGCCGAGTTCGGGAAAACGGCGGCTTTCCGATATGATGAGCCGATGCAGCGCGCCGGCCTCCGTCGACGTTACCTTCTGGATCAGGCTGAAACAGACGGTCCTGAGCGTCTCCTCCAGCGGCCCTTCCGGATCGAGCAATTGCGACAAGCGCGCGCGATAGGCGCGGGCCACCCGGTCGAGTACGGCGGCGAACAATTCTTCCTTCGACGGGAAGTGGTTCCACAACGTGCCCTTCGACCCGCCAAGCTCGGCAGCGATGCCCGACATGGTGGTGCCGGCAAAGCCATGTTTGAGGAAATAGCCCTGCGCCACGGTCAGGATCGCGTCGCGGCGATCCATGCGGCGGATTTCCCTTTTGCTGGGTGTAAGAGGGCAGGCAGGCTGTGTCATCAAATCGTACCATAGAGTACGCTATTTATGTTGACAAGGCCAAGCGCGAGGCGCAATGGCGATATTCATACTGGATGGTACGGTTAGATATGCCCGTGAGTCGCATTGCCAAAGTCGCCCGCGTCGGCGGTATGGCCTCTTCCCTTATGCTGCTGGCCGCCTGCGCCGCAGTCCCCGATCTGGGTGCCAAGCCCGAACTGCGCGCACCCGCCAGCGTGGCGGCGGAGCGCAGCCTGGCGGCCGCGCCGGTCGCCTGGCCGGGCGATGGCTGGTGGACGGCCTATGGCGATCCGCAGCTGGATCAGCTGATGGCAGAAGGATTGCGATCGTCGCCGGACGTCGCGGCGGCCAGCGCGCGGTTCCGCAAGGCGGCCGGCATGGCGCAGCAGGCGGGCGCCGCGCTGTTGCCGTCGGTCGATCTGGAGGCGAGTGGCGCCGCGACCAAGCAAAGCTATAATATGGGCATGCCCAAGGCGTTCGTGCCGCAAGGTTGGCTGGGCACCGGGCGCGCCGCGCTGGACCTGGGCTTCGACCTCGATCTGTGGGGCAGGAACAAGGCGGCACTGGCCGCCGCCACGTCGGAAACGCGCGCGGCGCAGATCGATGCGCAGCAGGCGCGGCTGGCGCTGACCACCGGCATTGCCGACGCCTATGCCGATCTGGCGCGGCTGCATGACGAGGCGGATATCGCGCAGCAGACGCTGGACATCCGCATGGCGAGCCAGAAGCTGGCCGCCGACCGGCAGCGCAACGGGCTGGATACGCGCGGCAGCGTGCGCCAGGCAGACGCCACCGTGTCGTCGGCCCGGGCGCAACTGGCGGCCGCCACTATGGCGATCGAAATACGGCAGCATCAGATCGCGGCGCTGATCGGCGCCGGGCCGGATCGTGGCCTGTCGATCAGCCGGCCCAAGGTTGGCGCGCTGGCGCCGCTGGGCCTGCCTGCCGACGTCACCACCAATCTGATCGCCCGTCGCCCCGACATCGCCGCCGCGCTGGCCCGTGCCGAAGCGGCAGCCAAGCGGATCAAGGTGGCGCGCGCCGATTTCTTCCCGGCGCTTCGCCTGTCCGCCCTGGTCGGTTTCCAGTCGCTGGGCTATGACACCGTCTTCAACGGCACGTCGGCCACCGGCACGCGCAAACCCTTCATCGACAGCCTGTTCGACAAGGGATCTCTGTTCGGCAATGTCGGCCCGGCGATCAGCCTGCCGATCTTCCACGGCGGGGCGTTGCAGGGCCAGTATCGCGGCGCGCGGGCAACCTATGACGAGGCGGTCGCATCCTATGACAAGACCGTCCTCGCCGCCTATCAGGAGGTCGCCGATGCGGTGACCACGCGCAAGACGCTGGACCAGCGACTGGTCGATGCGCGCGCGGCGGTCGCCGCGTCGCAGGACGCCTATGGCATTGCGCAGAAACGCTACAAGGGTGGCCTTTCCACCTATCTCGACGTGCTGAATGTCGAGGATCAATTGCTGGGCGCGCGCCAGTCCCTCGCCGGGCTGGAGGCGAGCGCCTTCTCCACCGATATTGCCCTCATCCGTGCGCTGGGCGGCGGTTTTGCCGCCAGCGACTTCCAGTCCAAGGATCGTCCCAATGGCTGATGCCACGCCCGAAACCCCAGCACCGGACAATGGCGCGCCGGACAATGATGCGCAGCAGGATGCCCGCCAGTCGGCGCGCAAGACATGGCTGATCCGGCTGGGCCTGATCGTCGTCGTGGGCGGCGTGTTGTGGGCCGGCTGGTATCTGCTGGTCGGACGCAATCATGTCGCGACCGACAATGCCTATGTGAACGCCGAAATGGCGCAGGTCACGCCGCTGTTGTCGGCGCAGGCGACCGAGGTTCTGGTCAGCGATACGCAGGCCGTGAAGCGCGGCGACATATTGGTGAAGCTGGACCCGACCGACGCGAAGATCGCGGTGGCGCAGGCGCAAGCGGATCTGGCCGAAGCCAAGCGCAAGTTCCGCCAGACCAGCGCGACCAGCACATCGCTGGCGGCGCAGGTGGATGCGCGTGGCGCGGACATCGTGCAGGCGCGCGCGCAGCTGACGAGCGCGCAGGCCGATTTCGACAAGGCGCGGATCGACCTGCAACGGCGCGAGGCGCTGGTGGGTGACGGCGCGGTGTCGGGCGACGAAGTGACCAGCGCGCGCAAGGCCTATGTATCCGCCCGCGCGGCACTGGAGCTGGCGCGTGCCGGGGTGCAGACGGCGCAGGCGACGCGTGGCGCGGCGAGCGGCCAGCTGGCGGCCAACGACGCGCTGGTGCGTGGATCGACGATCGACACGGACCCGGCGGTGATGGCGGCGCAGGCCAAGCTGGATACGGCGAAGCTGAACCTCGATCGCTCCGTCATCCGCGCGCCGATCGACGGCGTCATCAGCAAGCGGCAGGTGCAGGTCGGCCAGCGCGTGGCGCAGGGCAGCCCGATCATGAGCATCGTGCCGCTGACCCAGGTCTATGTCGATGCGAACTTCAAGGAACGCCAGTTGCGCGACGTGAAGGTCGGCATGCCCGCCACGGTGACGTCCGACCTTTATGGCAGCAACGTCGTCTATCATGGCAAGGTCGTCGGTTTTTCGGGCGGCACGGGTGCGTCCATGTCGCTGATCCCGGCGCAGAATGCGACCGGCAACTGGATCAAGGTGGTGCAGCGCCTGCCGCTGCGCATCGCGCTCGACCCCAAGGAACTGGCGGCGCATCCGTTGCGCGTGGGCCTGTCCATGGATGTCGAGATCGACCTTTCCGACAAATAAGGACGCGCGGGTTATGAGCGGCGACGACGATATTTTTTCGCGGCTCTCCCCGCGCAGCCGGACGCTGGCGGGCCTGGTGCTGGCGATGAGCAATCTGATGGTCGTGCTCGACCTGACGATCGCCAACGTGTCCGTGCCGCACATTGCCGGCAACCTTGGCATCTCGCCCGATCAGGGCACCTGGATCATCACTTCCTATGCGGTGGCGGAGGCGATCTGCGTGCCGCTGACCGGATGGCTGGCGCAGCGTTTCGGCGTGGTGCGCATGTTCACCTGGGCGATGATCGGCTTTGGCCTGTTTTCCGTTCTGTGCGGCTTGTCCTCCACGCTGGGGATGCTGGTCGCCTGCCGGATCGGGCAGGGCATTTGCGGCGGGCCGATCATGCCCATGTCGCAGACGTTGCTGATGCGCATCTTCCCGCCCGAAACGCGCGGGCGGGCCATGGGCATGTGGGCGATGACCACCCTGATGGGGCCGGCATTGGGGCCGATCGTCGGCGGGTATATCAGCGACAATTGGAGCTGGCACTGGATCTTCTTCATCAACCTGCCGATCGCGGTGGTGTGCATATTGGCGGCGCAGGCGCTGCTGAAGCCGGTGGAGACGGAGACGGCCAATGTGCCGATCGACAAGGTCGGCCTGTTCCTGCTGGTGTTCTGGATCGGCTGTTTGCAGGTGATGCTGGATATCGGGCGCGATCATGACTGGTTCGCCGATCCGTTGATCCTCGCGTTGGCGCTGATGGCGATCGTCGGTTTTGTCGCCTTCGTCATCTGGGAGCTGACCGAGGAGCATCCGGTGGTGGATCTGCGCATCTTCCGCCATGTCGGCTTCAGTTCCGGCCTGTTCACCATGTCGCTCTGTTTCGGTTCCTATTTCGCGAGCATCGTTGTCATTCCGCAATGGTTGCAGATGTCGATGGGCTATACCGCGACCTGGGCCGGCATCATCACCGCGCTGACGGCGATGGCGGCTTTGTTCACCGCGCCGCTGGCGGGCTTCCTGCTATCGCGTGTCGACGTGCGGCTGATGATTTCGGGCGCGGTGGCGTGGATCGGGATCATGTCGCTGTGGCGCGCGCACTGGACGAGCGGTGTCGATTTCTACACCATGGCCATTCCGCAATTCGTGCAGGGCTTTGCGCTGCCCTTCTTCTTCATTCCGCTGACGACGCTGACGTTGGGGTCGGTGCGGCCGGAGGAGACGGCATCGGCGGCGGGCCTCCAGAATTTCGTGCGCACCATGGCGACCGCGATCGCGACATCGCTGGTGCTGACCAGTTGGGGCGACAGCCAGCGCGTGTCGCGCAGCGACATGGCGAATGTGCTGCAACCCGACCAGACCCAGTCGATGCTGTCGAGCATGGGCTTTTCCGCCGAGCAGGCGCGGCAGACCATTTCCAACATCGTGGAGCAGGAGGCGATCGTCATGGCGGTCGATCATGTATTCTTCCTGTCGGCGCTCATCCTGTTCGCAGCCGCCGTGATCGTGTGGATCGCGCCCAAGCCGCGCGCCAATGTCGATACCTCCTCCGCGCATTAACCCAGGGCGATGCGGCGGGTGATGCCGATCGCGTCGAGGAAAGCGGGATCGTGGCTGACCACCAGCAGCGCACCGTCATAGGCGGCCAGGCCCTGTTCGACAGCCGCGATGGAATCGAGGTCGAGATGGTTGGTCGGCTCGTCCAGCAGCAGGAGCGGCGGTAGATTTTCGCCGCCCAGCACGCAGGCGAGCGCGGCGCGTAGCCGCTGGCCGCCGCTCAGGCTCTCCACCCGTTGCAGCGCCAGATCCGCGCGGAAGCGAAAGCGAGCGAGCGCCGCGTGGATGGCGTTGCGGGTGGCGCCGGGGTGCAGGCGGGCGAAATTGTCTGCGATGCTGGCATGGGGATCGAGCAGGCCCGCATGCTGATCGAGCAATGCGCAGGCGACGGGGCGATGGGCCTGGCCCGTCAGCGGTTCGATCTGGCCAGCGATCAGATGCAGCAGCGTGGATTTGCCCGCGCCGTTGGGGCCGGTGATAGCGATGCGTTCCGGACCGGCGACGGTCAGGCTGAGGTCGCGCAGCGGGGGATGGGCCGGATCATGGCCGGCCGTCACCCCGCCCAGCGTCAGCAAGATGCGGCCCGGCGGCACATGGGCCGAGGGGAGGGCAACGGTGAGCGGGGCAAGGATTTCGATCTGCGCGCGGGCATCGGCGATGGCGGCCTGCGCTTCGCGGCCCTGCTGCTGGGCGCGGCGGGCGGCGTCGCCGCTCGATTGTTCGGCCTGCTGTTTGCGTTTCCCCAGCAGGATGCGGGGCATGCCGCCCTTTGCGGCCTGCCGCGCGCCTGCGCCATCGCGGCGCTGCTGCCGCTCGGTCGCGACCTGGGTCTTGCGGGAAAGGTCGGACGCCTGCCGCTCGGCATGATCAAGTGCATGCTGTGCGGCGGCCAGTTCGATATCCTTGCGTGCGCGCCAGCTGGACCAGTTGCCGCCATGACGCGCAATGCCGAGGCTGGTGAGTTCGGCGATCGCATCCACCTGCTCCAGCAGGGTGCGGTCATGGCTGACGATGATCGCGCCACCGCGCCAGCGATGGAGCAGAGTAGCGAGCGCGTCGCGGCCGTCAGCGTCCAGATGATTGGTCGGCTCGTCCAGCAAAAGCCAATCGGGCCGGGTGAAGATCGCCGCCGCCAGCGCCGCGCGGGTGCGCTGGCCGCCGGACAGGTTGGCGAGAAGCGTCAGCGGGTCGGCGGTCAGCCCGACCTCCGCCAATGCATCGGTCAGGCGACTGGGCAGCGTCCAGTCGCAAGCGTCCAGTTCGTCCATGGTCGCGTCGCCCGCCTCGGCCTTGTCGAGCAGGCTCAGGGCGGCGCGGTCGTCGAACAGGTCGGCCAGCGTCTGGCCGGGCGTCGGCTCCAGTGTCTGGTGGAGCATGGCGATGCTGCCTTCAACCCGGATGTCACCATTTGTGGGGCGGATTTCGCCTGCAATCAGGGCAATCAGGGTCGATTTGCCGACGCCGTTGCGGCCGATCAGACCGATGCGTTCAGAGGCGAAGCGGAAGTCGAGGCCGGCAAGGACGGCGGTGCCGTCAGGCGCGGACCAGCTGAGTTTCGAGAGGGTGATGGCAGGCATGGACGATAACTTTCCTGAAGGCATAGCAATTGGGCTTTGCGGTCAGGGCGATGTCCATGGCGGCGATCCTTGTCGGTTCAGGCGAAGGTGTATCGTAGGCAGGTGAGGGATGAGAGGCAAGTTGCAAGCATTTGAGACGTTCCTTCTCCCTTGGAGGGAGAAGGATATGAAGCCTTACCGCGTGGCGGTTAGGCGAAGTTGGATGAGGGGGATTGGCGCAAGATTGGCGTACTGCCGCGAGGTTGCTTCCCCCTCACCCAGCTACAACTAGGCAGCAAGCTGCCAAGTCTGCGCAGCCCTCTCCCCCAAGGGGAGAGGGATAAGGACGTTCCGCTTCCCACCTAAACGCGCCCGTCACCTCCCACACCGCGCCTCCCGATTGACGCGGCGCAGCATTGGCGCCACTCACGGGGCAAAAGAGGCAAGGGTAGATGCGAATCGTCATCATCGATGACAGCGGGTTGCGTGCGACCGTCCTGGAGGAAGGGCTGCGCGAGGCGGGCTATGACGATATCCATATCGTGCCACCGCGCGGTGCGTTCGTCGCGCGGCTGGAGCGGATGGCGCCCGACGTGGTGCTGATGGATCTGGGCAGCCCGAGCCGCGATACGCTGGAGGAGATGCTGATCGTCAGCCGCGCTTTGGCCAAGCCGATCGCCATGTTCGTGGATCAATCCGATGACAGCATGTTCGGCGCGGCGATCGATGCCGGCGTGTCGGCATATGTCGTCGATGGCCTGCGCAAGGAGCGGGTGAAGCCGGTGCTGGAACTGGCGGTGCGGCGCTTCAACGCCTTTGCCAAGATACAGGGCGAACTGGACGAGGCGCGCACCGCGCTGTCCGACCGCAAGATCATCGACCGGGCCAAGTCGATCCTGATGAACCAGCGGTCGCTGAGCGAGCAGGATGCCTATGCGCTGTTGCGGTCGAGCGCGATGAACCAGGGCAAGAAGATCGTGGAGGTGGCGCAGGCGTTGATTACCGCCAGCGATTTGCTGGGAGGAGGGCTATGACGACGCCATTGAAGATCGCCTTCCTGCCGCTGACCGATGCGGCCGTGCTGGTGGCGGCGCAGGAACGGGGCTTTGCCGAGGAAGAGGGGCTGCGGCTGGACCTTATCCGCACGACCAGCTGGGCGACGTTGCGCGACCGGTTGGTTTTTGGACAGGTGCATGCCGCGCAGATGTTGGCGCCGCTGGCGGTGGCTGTGACTTTGGGGCTGAGCCAGCAGCCCGCCGCGCTGGCCGCGCCCTACAAGCTGGGCGTCAACGGCAATATGCTGGTGATGGCGAGCGATTTCGCCAAGGCGCTGGAGCCGGATGTCGCGGCGCGGCTGGCCGATCCGCTGGGAACGGCGCATGATTTTGCCGCCGCGATCGGGCTGTGGCGGCGCAAACCGATCATCGGCGTGGTGCATCGTTTTTCCAGCCATAGCCTGATGCTGCGTTACTGGCTGGCCAGCGCGGGTGTGGACCCGGACAAGGATGTGGTGCTGCGCGTGCTGCCGCCGTCGCTGACGGTCGAAGCGATGCGCGCGGGCGAGATTGACGGCTTTATTGCGGGCGAACCCTGGGGCAGCGCGGCGGTCGAGGCGGGGCTGGCCGAGACGGTGGCGATCGGCGAGCGGATCTGGCGACGCGGCGTGGAGAAGGTTCTGGCCTTCCGTGAAAGCTGGCTGGAGGAAAATCCCGAAACGGTTGACCGGTTGCTGCGCGCGCTGGCGCGGGCGGCGGCCTGGTGCGACGATCCGGCCCATCATGGGGCGCTGGCCGATCTGCTGGCCGATCCACGCTATGTCGATCAGCCGGCCGAACTGATCGGCCGGGCGCTGAATGGGCAGATCGTGGCGCGGGCGGGGGAGGCGCCGATCGCCAATCCCGATTTCATGCTGTTCAGCCGTGAGGCGACGTCCTTCCCATGGCGCAGCCAGGCGTTGTGGATCTACTCGCAGCTGGTGCGTTGGGGCATGGTCGAGCATGACGCGGCGAGCGTGGCAAAGGCGGGCGGGGTGTTCCGCCCGGACGTCTATCGCCAGGCGCTGGCGGACAGTGACGTCGCCATGCCGGGCGCGAGCATGAAGCTGGAAGGGGCGATGGACCTGCCGCTGGCGGTGGGATCGCGCCGGGGCGAACTGACGTTGGGGCCGGATCGTTTCTTCGACGGGCGGGTGTTCGATCCTGACAGGATAGAGGATTATCTGGCGGGGTTTGCGCCGACGGGGTGAGAAATGGCTGGGCGAGCCAGTTTTTCGTCATGCCAGCGAACCCTGAGCCACCTTTGTCGTAACAACGGGGGTGGATCGAGGGGCTTCCTTTGCAAAATCAAGGATGCCCATCAGGGCACCATGAAGCGTGGCATGGATTTCGCCACGCTTCTCGCCGGGGTGCAGGACGATCCGGTGGATGAGCGAACGAATGGCGTCCGAGGCGTCGAGCCGGGTTTCCGGATCTTCGAGCGCTTGAGTAAAGCGCTCCATCTCCCGCTTGTAGATTTCAGCGATGCCGGGATGAACGTCAGGAACAGCTTGTGGGGCAAGCGCCATGCGGGCGGCGACTTCGGTCTTCTGCCGTTCCAGTTCCGCCATGCGGGCCTTCATCGTGGGCTGGTATAGCCCGTCCTCGATCGCGGTCATGATCCCGGCGATGGCGCGCTCGATTTTGTCCAGCGCGCGGCCGTCGGCTTCGACCTGCGCGCGCGCCTCGCGGTTCTCGCGGTTGATATGCTCGGCATAGGCGGCGACGGCCGCCTGCACCTTCTCCGGCGACACCAGCCGGTCACGCAGGCCTGCAAGCGCCCGCTCTTCCAGCGCTTCGCGACGAATGGTGCGGTTATTGTCGCAGGTATGGCGACGATGGTGATTGATACAGCCAAAGCGGCCATTGACTGCCAGACCGACCTTGCCGCCGCACGCGCCGCATTCAACAAGGCCAGACAGCAGAGTGACGGGACGGCGGGCACGGTGCATCCGGCTCGCCTGCGCCGCATGAATGCCGTCGATCATCGGCTTATACTGCTCGCCAAGCACATCTTGCCGCTGCTTCACCGTCTGCCACATATCATCACTGACGATGCGGAGTTGCGGAGCTTCGGCCCGGACCCATTCAGCTTCGGGATTGGGACGCCGCACGGTCCGACCGGTGCGCGGGTCCTTGACGGCCTGCTTGTGGTTCCAGACCCGCACGCCGACATACATCTCGTTATTGAGGATGCCGATACCCAGGCTGCGCTTGCCGCGTATGGTGGTGTCGCTCCAGGGGCGGCCTGATGGTCCCGGAATGCCGTCAGCGTTCAGATCACGCGCGATCGCGCGCGGACTCTTGCCCGCCGCGAACTCCCGGAAGATGCGCTCTACAATGGGCACCTCTGACGGCTCGATCCGACATTCGCCGCGCACTAGTTCGCCTTCGGAGGAAAGCCGTCGTACCGTCCGATAACCATAGCCGACCGGCCCCGCAGAAAATCCCTTTTCGACGCGCCCGCGCTGCCCGCGATGGGTCTTCTTGGCAAGGTCTTTCAGGAACAGCGCGTTCATCGTGCCCTTGAGGCCGACATGCAGTTCAGAGATTTCACCTTCGGCCAGCGTCACCAGCGGCACGCGGGCGAACTGGAGATGCTTGAAGAGTGTCGCCACGTCTGCCTGATCGCGCGACACCCGGTCCAGCGCTTCGGCCAGCACGATATCGAACTTGCCCGCCTGCGCATCCTGCACCAGCGACTGGATGCCGGGACGCAGGATCATGCTGGCCCCTGAGATGGCGGCATCTTCATAGACGCCCACGACATGCCAGCCCTCACGCGCCGCGCGCTCGCGGCAGACGCGAAGCTGATCTTCGATCGATGCCGCGCTCTGCTGATCCGAGGAGTAGCGAGCGTATAGGGCAATACGGTTCATGTCATATCTCCCCTTTCGACGTCAGGCAGCCTTTGTCAGCATGAAATCCACATGGACGGCGTCAAAGGGAAAGACGATCCCTCGCCCTTCCTTGCGGATCACACCAGCCGCAAGGAGCGCCTGCACGTCGCCATGCACCGCCTTCATGTCCCGGCCCACACGGCGCGCCGCCTCGCGGATCGACATGACGCCCTGGCCGGTCATGGCCTGAATCAGGTCCCAGCGCTTGCGGGTGAACGTCTGCCACAGCAGATCGGGGCTGGCGAAGCTATGATGCGCGCCTTGGGCCTTGCCCTCGAACGCGGCGAGCGCGCGGCGCGTCACCTCTTCGCGGGACGCGACGGAGAGCGTCACGGTATTCATGTCGGTTTCCATTGATCCACATCCTTCCAGAAGTCCGCCAGCAATACGGCGGGCGTCGTGAAGGCATAGGCCGTTTCCACCTCGCCGATGTGCCGGTGATCGCCCTTGCCCGCCTCATTGTCGTAGCGCAGCACGCAAACGCTATCGACGATATAGGCAAGGGCATATTTGAGATCGTGCGCCGATCCCTTCACCGGCTTTGGCACCCGCCATATCCGCAGTTCGACGAAGGAGACTGCATCAAGCTGGTGCCGCTCATTGAGCAACGGTTCCGCCTTCATGATGGCTTATATACCATCATTAGCGTTCGATGTCAATGAATCCATCATTTGCTTGTCTCCGGCTCATTGTCATTGGCCGCCCTCCGGGCGCGGATATGCTCCCGTGCGATGTGGCGGCCGATGGCCTCCGCTATGCGGGTCAGCGCCGCCTCCACATCAATGTCGGGCGGTTGCTGGGCAGGCTCATTGTCGTTGGCGGGGCGAAGGCGATCAGGGGGCGCGGCATCGTCACCCTTTTCCATGGCCCGCCTTTCCCTGCGAGGAAGGATTGTCGTTGTCGGCCCTGTAGCCAGCGGGATCAGCGATCCAACGGCTTATGGCGGACTCGTGCCAGCCAGCGCCATGGATGCTGATCTTGAGTTGGGCAGGAAAGGTTCCGTCCGCCATCTTGCGGTAGATGGTCGAGCGGGAAAGCCCGGTGCGGGCACGGACGGTATCGAGACGGATAATACGTTCTGCATTCGACATAAGGGAGGCTTTCAATCAAGCGTTGGCGATGCCCCCTAAAGCCCAGAATGGCGCAGTTTCCGCGCAAGACAAGATGAGCACCACCGACCTTGCGGAAGGTCGGATGCCAGTCGTAGGGCTATGGAGGGACGTGGAGGGGCATCGGCGGTCATAGCGAGACTTGGCGGGAACTTGCCCGCTTCGGTTCCGCACGCGTTTTTCTCAGGCACTGTTGCCCGATCGTCACGCTTTTTACGCTCGCCGATCCCCTCAGATCATCTGAGCTATGATGTATTTGGCATATCCACCGGTCCTTCCCCGATGGCCTGCCCGTCGCGAATCAATCTGCATCAAACGTTAGCGCCCCGCAAGCGCTGGGGCAGTGAAGTGCCGCTTGTGCAAGGATTGGCTTCGCCAGCCCAAAACCGGCGGCCCGCGATCAACTGGACACCACGCCTCGAGTTACGGCATGCGTTCGACAATCGGGGATGTATCATTTCAATTCGGCGACTGCTGGTCGCAATGATGCTGGTAAGCATCGCGACCGGTACAAGGGCGCGGGCGGTGCGATTTCGTCAAGGCCGGGATGGCTTATCGCGCGCTGGCGCAGGACCCCGACCTCGAGGTGCGAACGGAAGCCGTTTTCGCCATGGGATGATGCTGACGGACGATCTGCAACGCCATGCCGATGCCGCGATCGAGTCCCGGCGTATTCTCGATAACAAACTTGGCGCCGCACGTGTACACTTGGAACGGGCACGAACTCAGCCAAAGCTAACCGACTGAACTCTTACCAGATGTTCGGCGCTCTCCAGGAGTTTTCCCGGGCCAAGGTCGAGGTGCGGGCAGCCGCTCTTCGATCGGAATGCGCGCCGCGTCGGCCACCTGCGTCAGAAAATCGTCCTGAGACGCAAGCCATCGCTCGACCCAGGCGTTCTCTGACATGAACTGGGGAACATTGTCCTGAAGGGTTTCGAGAAGTTGGCGATTTTCGTCGATCCGGCGATAAATGCCGCCTTCACAGGCACGGACGACGCTGCGCAGTTTGTCGGTCCGCTTGTAACGGAGCGGTTTCAGCAACCGCCTCATATATTATCGAGTCGGAGGATGGATTCAGGCATTCGCGCCGATCTCATTTACGGCGCCCTGCCGAAAGTTAAATTATTGCAAGACGGTCCGACCGGATGCGTTGCGCACAGCGTCCGGCTTCGCCGAACGTGCTTACCCTGCTCGCGCTCGCCTAAGAACCGCGTGGGTCGCTCTTGCCGGCAAGCCAATCGCTTCGCCAACCGCCGCCATGCCTGCGACGAACTGCTGTGCCGCAGCGACGACAGACACTAACGTAGCTGAGACCGTCCCATTCCACGGAACCGCTACGTTGATGACGATTAACGGTGCACAGCGCGTAGCCGAACAGGTTTTTCAAGTTCGCATCTCCAAGCCCCCGCCTGGTGGGCCTTCCTGCGCCATCGCGGCCCTGACGATGTCGAAACCCTAAGCTGCCCCCAGGGGCGCAAGGTGATCGTGAGGCCGGAAAATAAGTCACAGGGGGTGGCTTAAAACCTCACGACCGATGACAGTTTGCATGCTGCAGGCGCGAAGAGTCAAGTTGGCTGCGACGTCCAATCGTAGCTCCACTTTAACCGTGAGTAGGCCAAACATGGCGTCTTCGCACGTTCCGCGCGAACCGCGCTCTATTCCGCTGCGCTCCACCGAACCGACGCTGTGGGCCGTCTCGTCGCCCAAGGCGTGACGATCGCTGACGCGGGGGAAATGGCTGCGCCAGCCCCATGCGGACATCGTGCTTGCGCACGATGGCGTAGACCGGTTCCGGCAAGCGGTGTGGGCGTCGCTACCCTGTAGGCGCGTCGCGGCGGGCCGCAACCCGGCGATGCCGGGTCTTCCTCTTCGTTTCAGCCCTAGCGGGTGCAGTCCGCCTGTGCCGACGCGCCTGCCGGTGCGCTCTTGCCGCCCACCCCGCATTCCGGGGCCGGGATGATGCGAAGAGGAGTAAGTGACATGGAACTCAAGCACATCGATATCGCCCGTCTTTCGGTTTCGTCCGCCAACATGCGCGGGGGAAAGAAGGCCCTTGATCTGACCAACATCCTGCCTTCAGTGCGCGCTCGGGGCATCCTCGTGCCCCTGATCGTGCGGGAGAACGGTTCACCCGACAGCTATGAAATCGTGGCGGGCAAGCGGCGCTATCATGCCGCATTGGCGGTTGCCGAGGAAAGCGGGAGCATCGATCCGTTGCCGTGCGCCGTCATGGCAGCAGGCGACGACGCGGCAGCTTTGGAAGCCTCGCTGATCGAGAACATCGCGCGTCTGGACCCCGACGAGATGACCCGCCATGAAACCTTCACCCGGCTTGTCCGGGAGGGACGCAGCGTGGAGGACATATCCCTGACCTTTGGGCTGACTGCGTTACAGGTGAAGCGGACCCTTGCGTTGGGCAACTTGATGCCTCGTGTCCGCAACCTCTACCGAGCAGGCAGCGTCGATGCCGCCACCGTGCGGCACTTGACGCTGGCCACCAAGGCGCAGCAGCGTCAATGGCTGGCGCTATTCGAGAGCGAGAGCGACCACGCCCCGACGGGCCAGAACCTCAAGGCATGGCTAATGGGCGGTGCGGCCATTTCCACCAAGGTCGCGCTGTTCGATCTTGCGGGCTATCCCGGCGAGATCGTCTCCGACTTGTTCGGCGAGGACAGCTATTTTGCCAGTGCCACCGATTTCTGGGCGGCACAGATGACGGCGGTAGAGGAACGGGCCGATGCCTACCGGGAGGCCGGATGGCCGGAGGTCATCGTGACGGCGCGCGGCGACTATTTCCACACATGGGAACATGAGCGCTGCCAGAAGAAGAAAGGTGGACGGGTCTATGTCGCGATCAGCCATCGCGGCGAAGCAACCTTCCATGAGGGCTATATCACCGCCAAGGAAGCGAGGAAGCGCGAGGCGAGCGGAGTCGTTTCCAAGCCGGTGCGCCCGGAGATCAGCGCCCCGATCCAGAACTATGTCGATCTTCACCGTCACGCCGCCGTGCGCGCATCGCTACTTTCACAGCCCGCCATGGCAGTTCGCCTGATGCTGGCCCATGCTATCGTCGGGTCGCCCCTGTGGCGGGTGGACGTGGAGAAGCAGCGGGCAAGCAGCGACGCCATTGCAGAGAGCGTGGAGGCGAGCGCATCGGAAGCGGTCTTCGATGCCAGGCGGCGCGAGGTTCTGGACCTGCTGGGCTTCGATCCCGAAGCGCCTACGGTCACCGGCGGCTATGCGGGCGACCACGGCTTGGCCGGACTGTTCGTGCATCTGATGGGCCTGTCCGACGACGCAGTGTTGCCCATCCTGACTGTCGTCATGGGCGAGACGCTGGCGGTAGGAAGCGCGATGGTGGAATTGCTGGGCGCATTGCTCAAGATGGACATGGCCTCTGTCTGGCAGGCCGACGACGCCTTGCTCGACGGCATCCGCGACAAGGAAGTGATGGGCCGGATCGTCGCGGATGTGGCCGGTGATGCCGTTGCCACCGCCAATGCCGGGGAGAGCGCCAAGGTCCAGCGGCAGATCGTGCGCGATTGCCTCGCAGGGACCAACGGACGCGAAAGGCATGAAGGCTGGGTGCCGCGCTGGATGGCCTTCCCGCCTTCCACCTACTCCGACCGGGGCGGCGTCGGTAGTGCAGAGCGTTGGAGCCGGATTGCTCCGCTACTCAACCCTGTCACCCCCGCAGGCGACGACGCGGAGCAACCTTTGGCGCAGGCTGCCTGATCCTGACTAACCCGGAGGCGGGTGGCTACGTCTCCGGGTTAGCTTTCGCCAGTCATCGAGGCCCCGCCGATACGCCTGAGTGGCTCCGCAAATTTCGCCCCGGCCATTGGCCGGGGCATTGTCGCGTCCCTTTCAAGCCGCCCCGGTCAGGAGCATGATTTCATCAGCGATTTTCTCCAGCAATGGGTCGGGATCAGGCTCGGAATTGAACATGAAACAGCGATTACCGATCCGCAGCTTGGTCACGACGGCATCCAGTGCGGGGGCAGGCGTGCGAACGAGAGCCCTGGCGGATTTCTCATAGGCGTCGATCCATTCGCCCCATGAATCGTCGGCGTCATTGGCTTCATCGCTCGATGCCTCGCCATGGCCAAATGCATCGAGGACGGGGCGGATGCTGTCGCGGTGGAAGCGATCCATCGCCTCCTTGGCGGCGCGCTCCGCCGCAACCGCCCGGTTCCAGTTCAGCGCGACGTTTCTGGCTTCGGGTGAAGCGTGTGCAACCGCCGGGACGTTCACCAATACCGGTATGCAAGACAAGGCGCGCATGACTTCGCGCCGCGAGGACGTTAAGGGCTTCATAGCCGTATCCCTTCCAGTCAGGGTTATGGTCAGGCCCGACGCCGGTGTTCCCGCACCGCGTTGGGCCGCCCAGCGTTGTGCCGGACACAACGAGCATATCCCTCGTTCCGCACCGCCGCAATCCCCTGAGATCTGCTCGCAACCTCACCCCTCAAACAGAGATGGCCCGCCACAAGTTGGGAACTGCGGCGGGCCAAGGTTGCACGAGGATGGTGCTCGCCGTGGACGCTATCATAGTCTCTGACATAGGCAAGCAGGCATTGTTGCATTGCACAAATTTCGGTGCGCTGGCCGCTTTTTCTCTCCGACATTTGCTGATATGCTGCCCGCGCGTTGCGAAAAGGGCAGCGCCGGGACTGGTAATCCCGATCCGAAATCTCTCCCGAGAGCAGCATGCTTTTCGGGGTGCCGTCGCATATGTCCAGGCCTTCGGGCTAAAAGCGGCGGCGCATGTCTTCGGATCATGTTACCAGCCCCGGTGGCTCCCGCGTCTCAGCGCGCGGGAGTTTCGGGACCGTTTTGCCGCATCCGCCCCGTTCCTTCCGCCTCATCCGCTCTGGATGCGGACCGGAGGTTCCCATGGCCGAGGACCATGATGGACGCGCGCCGACGCTTGCCGCTCAGGCGAAGCATGATCGTGAGATGTCCGATTACTACGAGATGCGCGACCGCATTATCGCCCGCGTGGCTCATCTCGATCCCTACCCCCGAATGGCGATCGAGCGCGCGGTGCGCGTGCTGCGGGCTTATTTCATCGATCGCCGCAATCGCGCACCGCGTCACGGCACGCTGGAAGGCTTGATGCTGGTCGGCAAGAATGCCGATCCAGCGGCGAAGATCGCATGGGATCGCGAGCCGCTCCTGTTCGAAATATGGGCTTTCGTCGACCATGAGGCCTATAAGGGAAAAGAGCGCTATTGGGGCCGCGCCCAGGCCGTCCTCAGGTCCCAGCTCGGGCGCGCGATAGAAGTCGAGCTATCCGTCTTCACCATCGCCGAGGCCGGGCGCTTTCTCCTGACCAATAGCTGGCTGGCAGAGCGTTATGACGGCGGTATCGTGCTGTACGACCGGGCGATGGACCCGCCGCGAAGTTCGGATGCCGAGGCTGCCCATGAGCGCATCGCTAATGCGGCCGAGGCACTGGACGAGCCGCAACGGATCGCCTTCCAGCGCTACCGTACCCACGGCTTCGACCTTGGGCGGATATCCCGCGCCCTGCGCACCAGCGAGGCGGAGGCGAGGATGATCCTCGCCGAGGCATTCGGCGCGCTTCTGGCCGAGGTCGGCGACGAAGCGCGCACACGTACCTTGCGTTCCCATCTTGGCAACCATCCCCGCCACAATCTCGACCTCTACCACCGCCCCGGCGACTTCGACCGCCTGCTTGCCGTCACCTTCTACCGCCGCGCCGTCGATCATGTCGGCATGATGGTCGAGGCGCATGCGCGCGACCGTGCCGGGAAGATCGTGCAGGAGGCAGCCTACGCCACGGAGTTCGCGCTCAAGGCCCTCCTGCTCCATGTGGGCTACTCCGAAGACTGGAACCGACGGTTCATCGGGCTCGATCTGGAGGGCACGATGAGACACGCCCGCGCGAACGGGCTGGAGCCACCTAGCGACGAACTCGAACGGCTGATCACGCCGCTATCGGACTATCATCGCGGTGGCAGAACGCCCGATCAGGCGCGCGCCGTTCTCACGGCGCTCCCTCCCGCCGAAATCGTCGAAACGGCGGCGACGCTGGTTGCCGATGTGGGGACCATCACCGGCTATGCCGGTCTGCTGGGGGAGGAATTGCCATGATGCTGCACACCGACCTCGATCATCTATCCGGTTCCATGCGCGAGGAACTGCGCCGGGTTACGGCCCTGTTGTTCGAGGGCTTCGATGACCTTTGCGCCCAGAAGCGCGCCCAGCGCTACAAGACAGCCCGGATAGACAAGCTAATCCTTTACGGGGCGCACGCCGACCGGGATCAGGCATCGATTCCAATGCTCACGCCTGCGCCCATCCGGCTTCTGGTTGTCGTCAACCATAACCGGATCGCGGCGCGCCGGGACGATTGGGCGCCGATCCGCGATCGCCTGCGGCGCGCATGGGAAGTGGGCGAGATAACCCACCCGGTGCGGCTGTGCGTGCACACGCTCAGCCATGTGAACCACGCCCTCGTTCATGGCGTCCCCTGGTTCGTCACGATCGCGACCGACGGGATTGCGCTCTATCAGGCCAGCAGTGCGCGCCTCGAAGCGCCGCGAAGGCTGCCTGCCGCACGGCAGCGGGAGCGCGGGCATGGCGAGTTCGTGCGCTGGTATGATCGGGCCGGTGATTTCCTAATAGGGGCGGCCTTCTTCGAGAAGCGCGGCAATGCGCCGATGGCTGCCCTCCTGTTGCACCAGGCCAACGAGCATCTCTACCAGTGCGTGGCATGGTCGCTGACCCTGGGCGGGCTGCGCACCCACGCTCTCGACGAACTGCGCGAGGTGGCCGAATATCTCGACAGTCGCCTTGCCCTCGCATGGCCGCAGGAGACGCCTTTCGAGCGGCGTGTCTTCGGCTGTATCCGGCGCGCTTATGTCGAGGTGCGCTACGGGCGCTCATGGTCGCGTCCGTCAACGTGGTGTAAATTCGGGTGTGGCCAGCGGGCTGCATTTTCAGGCGGCCTTGGGTGTAATCTGTAGTGGCTGAACCTCCTCGATTGTTGGTGTGGCAAGGGCGGCCATG